>TARA_R110002051_G_scaffold229291_1_pt1 | contig 24671 bp, 16 predicted proteins | sample TARA_R110002051 | Tara Oceans TARA_R110002051 (sample SAMEA4397023) | marine metagenome | biome: Polar Biome; feature: [MES] marine water layer (ENVO:01000295) within the mesopelagic zone...; material: water (ENVO:00002006), including particulate matter (ENVO:01000060) such...
ATTATTGAGTATCAGTGATAATAAAATTGTCATTCTGTTGATCATTAACCTATTGTTATTATTTGTGGGGATCTTTATGGATATGACTCCAGCGGTATTGATTTTTACCCCCATATTTTTACCCGTAGTCACCAAACTTGGGCTAGATCCAGTACACTTTGGTATCATCATGATTTTAAACTTATGTATTGGTTTGTGCACTCCTCCCGTAGGATCCGTCCTCTTTGTAGGGGTCGGGGTCGCTAAAACTACCATAGAAAAAGTTATCAAACCATTGATGCCCTTATTTGTAGCCATGATAATTGCCCTGTTTTTGGTGACCTATTTCCCGCAACTTAGCCTTTGGCTACCCAGTCTTTTTGATTTATAATATACAATACCTAACTAATGATCCTTAACAGAAAAAACATAGCAATAAATACAAATTATCCAGTAAAAATTATTCAATTTGGAGAAGGAAACTTTTTAAGAGCCTTTGTAGATTATGCTTTTCAAAAATTGAATAATGAAATAAATTTTAATGCTGGTGTTGCAGTTGTACAACCTATAGATAAAGGACTTGTTAAAATGCTTACCGATCAAGATGGATTGTATACACTTTTCTTGAAAGGATACCAAAAAGGAAAAGAGGTTGAAGAAAAACATTTAATTACTAATATTGTAAAAGCAGTTGATCCTTATCAAAATTTTCAAGAATATCTTAATTTAGCTAAAGAAGAGTCTTTAGAATTTATAATTTCGAATACTACTGAAGCAGGTATTTCTTATGTTGCAACAGATCGCTATAACATGCAACCACCAAGTTCATTTCCGGCTAAATTAACAGTTTTATTACACCAACGTTTTGAGCATTTTAAGGGTGCTCATGATAAGGGTCTTACTATAATTCCGTGTGAGTTAATTAATTATAATGCAAACACTTTAAACGAAATCATTTTAAAATATATTAGTGATTGGCATTTAGGCTCTGATTTTAAAAATTGGATAACTACTAATTGCTCCTTTCATAATACATTAGTTGACCGTATTGTTCCTGGCTATCCAAAAGATGAAATTGAAGATTACAACAAACAATTAGAATACAAAGACAATCTTATTGTTACAGCAGAGACTTTTTTCTTATGGGTTATTGAAGGAGGTGAAAAATTAAAAGAAAAACTTCCTTTTAGTAAAACTGATCTTGATGTTAAGATTGTAAATGATATGCAACCCTACAGAACAAGAAAAGTTAGAATATTGAATGGGGCTCATACAGCTATGGTTCCTTTTTCAATTCTTTATGGAAATGAAACCGTTAAAGAAACTATTGATACTAATTTTACAGGTGATTTTGTTACAAAAGCTGTATTTGAAGAAATTATTGAAACTTTAAATATGGATCATACCGAACTTGTTACCTTTGGTGAAGAAGTTTTTGATAGATTCCGTAATCCTTTTATAAAACATCAATTATCGAGTATTGCTTTAAATTCTATTTCTAAATTTAAAGTTAGAGTACTTCCTAGTCTTTTAGAGTATGAAGTAAAAAACAACAAACTACCTCAACATTTAACTTTTGCATTTGCATGCTTAATTCGTTTTTATAAAGGTACTTGGAATAGTAAGGAGCTTCCAGTAAATGACGACCAAACAATTGCAGTCTTTTTTAACAAAATTTGGTCCTCAAATGAGTATTCAAAAATTGCGAATACAGTCTTAAGTAATCAAGAATTCTGGGGGCAAGATTTAACCAAAGTAAGTAATTTGGAAAATGCTATAGCAATTGGATTAGAAGAGATAGATTCAAATGGAATTGAAGTTGGCTTCTCAAAATTCAAAACAAGAATATTTTAAAATATTAAAAAAGTTTTATCATGCATAAACATTTAATAAAGGTTAATCCGTCAGATAATGTTGCTGTAGCTTTACTGAATTTAGAAGCTGGGCAAATTATATCTTTTGAAGGAGAAGATATCACTATAAAATCTTTCACAAAAGCAAAGCATAAAATTGCATTATCAGATTTCAGTCAAGGAGAAAAAATATTCATGTATGGAGTTTTAGTAGGTAAAGCAACAAAGCCAATAGAAAAAGGTGGATTATTAACTACCGAAAATGTAAAACATGAAAGCTCTAAAGTATTTGGAAAAACAGAATCAATAACTTGGAAAGCTCCAAATATTGAAAAATGGAAAGATAAAACATTCTTAGGGTATCATAGAGAAGACGGACAAGTAGGTACGGAGAATGTCTGGTTATTTTTTCCCTTGGTATTTTGTGAAAATAGAAATATAGAAATTTTAAGAGAAGTCTTTGAAAAAGAACTTCTAAAGCAAAAAGTTAGCCCTCATCAATTATTACTTAGATCATTAGTTAATGATAGTCCTGAAGAAGCAGTTTTAGAAAATAATTCTACAGATGTATTTAATAATATTGATGTAAAATTTATTACGCATCCAGGAGGCTGTGGTAGTATAAGACAAGATTCTGAAAGCTTAGCAAAATTATTAGCTGGCTATGTAAATAATCCGAATGTAGCTGGTGCAACTGTGCTAAGTTTAGGCTGTCAAAATCTTCAAATAAGTGTTTTTAAAGATGCCTTAAATGCTATAAATCCAAACTCAAACAAACCAATTCTAATGTTTGAGCAACAAAAAATGGGAAAAGTAGAAGAAATGCTATCAGCTATTGTAAAGGAATCGTTTGAAGGTATAAAAAAAGCAAATACTATAGAACGCAAACCTGCATCTTTATCAAAATTAAAAATAGGCTTAGAATGTGGTGGCTCTGATGGTTTTTCAGGAATATCTGCAAACCCAACTTTAGGAGCCGTTTCAGATTTATTAGCAGCTTTAAATGGTACTGCAATCTTATCTGAATTTCCAGAACTATGTGGTGTTGAGCAAGAATTAGTAAACAGATGTATTGATGAAGAAAAGGGTGAAAAATTTTTAAAACTAATGAAAATTTATGAAAAATCTGTTGTAGATGCTGGTTCTGGTTTTGATATGAACCCATCGCCTGGTAACATTAAAGATGGATTAATAACTGATGCCATGAAATCTGCTGGTGCTGCTAAAAAAGGAGGTACATCTCCTGTAGTTGATGTTTTAGATTATGGAGAATATGTAACTAAACCAGGTCTTAATTTATTATGCACTCCAGGAAACGATGTAGAAAGTACAACTGCGATGGTTGGCTCTGGTGCAACTATTGTTTTATTTACTACCGGCTTAGGAACACCAACAGGTAATCCAATCGCTCCAATTATTAAAGTGGCATCAAATACAGAACTTGCTGTAAAAATGCCAGATATTATAGATATTGAAACTGGAGCTATTATTAGAGGTGAAAAATCAATCGATGAGATGGCAGATGAAATGCTGGAATTTATAATTGAAGTTGCAAGTGGTAAAGTAAAAACGAAAGCAAAATTGCTAAATCAAAATGATTTTATTCCTTGGAGAAGAGGTGTTTCACTTTAAATTGTCTTTTTCAATTTTAAATATTCTAATTTAGAAGAAGATTTCCGGATAAGTAATTGCGAGGTTAACTGAACCTTTTGTTCAATTTTTACTTTTCCGGAATTTTTTTGTTGTTCTAAAAATACTTTTGCCGCCATCTGCCCCATTTCTAATGGCACTTGATCAATTGAAGATATTGGGAGTTCCATAAATCTCGTAAAAGGTTCATTACTAAAACCTACTACACAAAAATCTTCAGGTATTCTTACTCCTAATTCTTTAAGTCGTTGAATTGCTCCTAAGGCAACATAATCTCCAGAAGAAAATATAGCATCTGGTTTATGCTCTAATTTCATTAAATCATCTACAGCTTTATGACCAGATTCAATATTACTTTTTGTTTGTAATACATATTCTTTTTCAAATTCTAAACCATTGTCTAGAAGTGCTTTTTTATAACCTTCAAATCTTTGCTTGTAAATCTCCAAAGCCCAATCACCAGATATATGCGCAATTCGCTTACAACCTTGTTCAATTAAATGAGTTGTGGCTGAATAAGCAGCTTCAAAATCATTTATGGTAACTGTACTCACTCCTGGAATATCTTTTTTTCTATCAAAAAATATAAGTGGAACATTCTTATCTAATACTCTTTTAAAATGACTAGTCTCATTAGATAATTTTGAAATAGACATAATAACACCGTCAACTTGTGCATTTAATAATGTATTTATGGTATCTATCTCTTTTTTCTCAATTTCATGTGTTTGGCAAATAATTACATGATATCCTTTAGGGTTAAGCTCCTCTTCTATTCCTCTAATTACAGAAGCAAAAAAATTATGATCAATATAAGGTACTATAACACCTACATTATAACTCTTGCCACTCTTTAAAGCTAAGGCTAGTTTATTCTGTTTATAATTCATCTCAACAGCAGTATCAACAACTAATTTTCTTGTTGCTTCGCTTATTTTAGCATTATTATTTAGTGCGCGTGAAACTGTTGCTGCGGTTATATTTAGCCTCTTTGCTATATCGTAAATAGTTGTTTTTTCACTCATTTGACTGGCTCTATTAGAAAACAAAAATAAGTAGTTTAATTTAAAAAAGAGAAAATATTCTTGTTATCGATTGCATCAATACTAAATGCTTTTTAATTTACGAATACTAAGCCATCGATTTTTATAAACTAGCTTAAAATTGGTATTTTTAAGGGATTCAAACTTTTTACAAAAAATGAAAATATTATTTATAGGAGGAACAGGTAACATAAGTACAGCTTCAAGTAAATTGGCAATTGAAAAAGGTATAGAACTCTATCATTTAAATAGAGGAACTATCAAAGTAGCTATCACAAATGTGAAAACAATTATTGGAGACATCAATAAGCCTGAAGAGTTATCGGAATTAAAAAAACATACCTGGGATGTTGTTGTCAATTGGATCGCGTTTACTCCAGAAGATATCGAACGAGATATTGCATTATTTAAAGGGAAGACAAAACAGTACATTTTTCTAAGTTCTGCATCTTGTTATCAAACTCCATTGAATTATCCTGTCATAACTGAATCCACCCCATTACATAATAATCTTTGGGATTACTCCTATCAAAAAATTAAGTGTGAAGATCAATTAATGCAGGCCTACCGCGAAGAAAATTTTCCAATTACTATTGTAAGACCTTCTCTCACCTATGACACCGTAATACCTATTGCTATTGGTGGTTTTAAAGAGTATACTACAGCCGATAGAATTTTAAAAGGTAAAGAAATCATTATTCATGGAGATGGAACTTCTTTATGGACAGTAACACATGCAGATGATTTTGCCAAAGGATTTGTCGGTCTATTAGGATTAGATCAGGCAATCGGACATGCATTTCATATTACTTCAGATGAAATTTTAAGTTGGAATATGATTTATAAAATACTAGCCAATAGTTTAGGATGTGAACCTAATGTCGTTCATATCGCTTCTGATTTTATTTGCAAAATAGAACCTTCATATACAGGAACTCTTCTTGCCGATAAAAGTGAAAGTGTTATATTCGATAATACAAAGATCAAAACTTTTGTTCCAGATTTTAAAGCGACAATTCCATTTTCAATAGGAATAAAAAGAACTTTAAAATGGTTAAATGAGAATCCAGAACAAAAGTTTATCAATCCAGAAAGCAATAAAAAAATAGACTCTATTTTAAGTTCTTACAAAAAATTATACTCCTAAAATATTCTTTTTAAGCATCAAAATCAAAAAATTAAAGTCAAAAAAATTATAATTCCACTTTACAGCTATATTTTTTTTACGAAATAAATAAAATATAGTATATTTATGTAATCGATTACATAATTGTTGTTTATAAAATTATATAAAGTCTTTAAATGAATTATTCAAGTAGATTATACTGTGCCTTTCTTTTATTAAATTTTCTGTATCTACCATTAGTAGCTCAAGTGCATGATACATCTTGGAGGCAAATCATCCAAAATAAAGATGAAAATTGGTTTGCATCAAATGAGGCGAAGCAAGTTGCTGAAAATGTATTATTATATCAGCGTAATATTGGAGGTTGGCCTAAAAATATTCAAATGCAGAAGCCATTATCAAAAAAGGAAAGAGCTGCATTATTACAAATTAAAAATGATCCCTCAGGTTCTACTACAGACAACGGTGCTACCTATCAGCAAATGGTGTTTTTATCAAAAATATATAAACAAGTTCCAGATGAACGTTATAAAATTGCTTTTCTCGCTGGCCTAAATTATATACTAGAAGCTCAATACGAAAATGGTGGTTGGCCTCAATTTTATCCACTACATAAAGGTTATTATACGCACATTACTTATAATGATGATTCTATGGTCAATATTCTCAAAATTTTGAGCGAAATTAAAGATGAAACTGGGTATTTTTCAATTAAGCCATCAATAGAAATCATAGAAAAATGTAAAATTGCTTTTGAAAAGGGTATTTCATGCATTCTTAAAACTCAATACATTCAAAATGGTACTTTAACTAGTTGGTGTGCTCAGCATGATGAAATCACACTACAACCTGCAAAAGCTAGAGCTTATGAATTGCCTTCATTAAGTGGAAAAGAATCGGCTCAAATAGTCTTGCTTTTAATGTCTATAAAAAATCCGTCTCAAGAAATAGTTAATGCCGTTGATAATGCAGTAAATTGGTTTGAAAAAGTTAAAATAGTTGGACTACGTGAAGAGCGTATTTTTGATAAAGCTACAAATACCAGAGACAAGAAAATAGTTTTAGATGCAAGTGCGCCACCACTTTGGGCTCGGTTTATGGATTTGGATACCAATACTCCATTTTTTTGTGATAGAGATGGGGTTAAAAAAAGTTCATTAGCAGAAATCGGAGATGAACGTAGAAATGGTTATGCATGGTATACTCAAGAACCTTCTGAGGTTTTAAAAAAATATCCTGAATGGAAAAATGAAGTAAAAAAAACAGAAATACCTAAAGCCCCAAAAGATGCTTACAATATGGTTGTTGCTAAGGATGGATCTGGTGATTTTACGACAATTCAAGAAGCAATTTATGCTTCCAAAGCTTTTCCATATTCACGAGTGGTTATCAACATAAAGAATGGAGCCTATAATGAAAAAGTACATGTTTATGCTTGGAATACACAAATATCACTTATTGGAGAAGACAAGGACAAGACAATAATTACGTATGATGATTATTTTGATAAAATAGATTTAGGAAGAAATAGTACTTTTCATACTCCTACGCTATTTGTAGAAGGAAACGATTTTTATGCCACTAATCTTACTATTCAAAATACCGCAGGCCAAGTTGGTCAAGCTGTTGCACTTTCAATAAATGCAAATAGAGTTTTAATTGAAAATTGTGTTCTAAAGGGGAATCAAGATACCTTATATACGTCAGGAGAAGGATTTAAAAACTATATCAAAAAATGCTATATTGAAGGTACTACCGATTTTATTTTTGGAGAGGCTACAGTTGTATTTGAAAGTTGCACTATTCACAGCAAATCCAATTCATATATTACAGCGGCATCTACTCCAAAAGGTGAAGATTTTGGTTATGTTTTTATGAATTGTACTCTTACATCTGATCAACAAGTCGAAAAAGTATATTTAGGAAGACCATGGAGAACCTATGCCAAAACTGTGTTTTTGAATTGCCGTATGGGTAGTCATATTTTACCCATTGGCTGGAATAATTGGTCTAATAAAGAGGCAGAAAAAGAAACTTTTTACGCAGAATATAATTGTACTGGCGAAGGTTTCAACCCTAGTAAAAGAGCCTCGTGGTCACATCAATTAACAAAATCTCAAGCAAAAAATTATACCTTAAAAAATATCTTGGGAGATACACAAAATCTTAAAAATTTAGAATGGTATTTAAATCCCAATAAATAAAACGCAATACTATGAAATATTTTTTTACCCTATTTTTACTATTTAATCTTATCGTACATGCTCAAGAAAAAACTACATTGTACTTGATTGGAGATTCAACAATGGCAGACAAAAAAGATCCTGATGAAAACCCAGAAAAAGGTTGGGGGCAAATGCTTCCACTTGCTTTAAATAATAAAATAGTTGTCGATAACAGAGCAATGAATGGAAGAAGTTCAAAAAGCTTTAGAACCGAAGGACGCTGGAAGCAGGTATTAGATTCTTTAAAGTCTGGTGATTTTGTTTTTATTCAATTTGGACATAATGACCAGAAAGAAAAAGACCCCACTCGCTATACCAACCCCTATACGCAATACCGGTATAATTTAGAACGATATGTAAATGAAACTAGAGAAAAAGGAGCTAAACCTATTCTATTTAGTTCTATAACAAGAAGAAATTTTAATGAGTATGGTGTTTTAATTGATACTCATGGCGCCTATCCTCTAGTTGCAAGATTAGTTGCGGATGATCTAAAAGTCCCATTTATAGATTTGCAACTACTCACCGAGCAACTTGAAATTTCTTATGGAGTAGAAGGCTCAAAAAAATTACATCTTCATTTTGCTCCTGGAGAAAATACATATAGATCAAAAGGCGTTGAAGATAATACACATTTATCAATAACAGGTGCAAACTTAGTAGTTGGCTTAGTAATTCAGGAAATAAAAAAACAAAAGCTTGAATTGGAAAAATATATTAAATAAAGTTCATTTAATAGCCTGAAAAATATTCCAATATAAGACACAATATTAAAATTGAATGAAATACATTAAAAAAGTATTTATACTATTTATTCTAATTACAATATCAAGTTGTAGTAAAGACAACTCTTCAGAAGAACTATCTAGAAATATTTTAGTAAAAACGATTATTATTAATGGTAACTCAATTCAAAATGGCTCTTCTGAACAACTATCAGTAGTAGTGCTCCCAAATAATGCAACAAATAGAACCGTGACCTGGAGTGTATCTGATTTATCAATTGCATCAATTTCCGATAAAGGATTAGTAACTCCTCTAGAAAATGGTACTGTAACAATAACCGCCTCGGCTAATGATGATTCTGGAATTTCATCCGAAAAAATTATTACAATTTCAGGGGTCACAGGACCACCTATATTGGTCTCAAGTATAACTGTTATGGGAACGAATATTACCGATGGAAGTGCACAACAATTATCTGTAGAAGTGTTACCAGCAGATGCTACTAATAAATTAGTTATCTGGTCTGTTTCTGATCCATTAAAAGCAGAAATATCAAGTACAGGTTTATTAACGCCGAAAGACAATGGTTATGTTACTGTAACTGCAACCTCAAAAGATGGTACTGAAATTATTGATGAGATTATAATAAATATTTCTGGTATAACTCCTATTTATGCAACTATCTTAAAAGCAGAAAACATGTTGTTATGGCAACGTAATAATGGAGGATGGCCAAAGGAACCATATAATGATTTTTCTGGTTATGAGCGTGAGCAAACAGCTAGTGAAATAGCTAATGCTACTAGTACTAAAGATGAAACTGATACTACTATTGATAATGGACATACAATAACAGAGCTTAGATTTTTATTGAGTGCCTACAAGACTACCAATAATCCTGAATATGTATCCGCTGCCGTTAGAGGTATTGATTACCTTTTTGAATCACAATATGACAATGGAGGTTGGCCTCAATATTATCCTTTAAGAAATAACTATAGTCGACATATAACATATAATGATAATGCAATGGGTAATGTTATGAATTTAATGAGAGATATTTTATTGAAACAAAATAATCTAGATTTAATTGATGAAATCTATTTAGATAAAGCAAAAACAGCATTTGATAATGGTATTAATGTTATTTTAAAAACTCAGATTACGATTAATGGCACAAAAACAGCTTGGTGTGCACAACATGATGAAATAACATTATTACCAGCAAAGGCAAGATCTTATGAATTAGCATCTATCAGTGGATCGGAGTCAGTGGGAGTAGTAAGATTGTTAATGTCTTTAGAAAATCCGTCGTCAGAAGTTATAGAAGCTGTAAATAGTGCAATAGCATGGTTTGAATCTGTTAAAATTGTTGGTTATGCTTTGCAAGATACTGGTAGTGATAAAGAATTAGTAAAATCATCCGGGAATGTAATGTGGGCAAGGTTTTACACTTTAGATAATTATACAGGTGATCAATATGAGTCATTATTTAACACGTTTGAACCAAATGAGCCCTTTTTCTGTAGTAGAGATACAGATAGCGAAGGAGGTGGTCCAAGAAAAACGATTGCCGAAATATCATACGAAAGAAGAAATGGATATGCGTGGTATGGTAATTGGCCTACAAATTTAATTGGTTCAGAATATACGAATTGGAAAAATAAAAATGGTTTCTAATTAACAAAATTTAAAAATTGATAAGTTTTGTACTAAATATTAATGCATGACTTATTTTTAAAAATCATTTGGAGATATTCCAATTATTTAAGTCTTGAAAAATACTTTTTAATGTATATTTTTTGAGCTCTTTTTTTGATAATTGGTTAGACCATTTTACCCTTTCAGAAGTTTTAGCACCTTCACCTCTATTTTTATATTCCGCATAAAATGCTGTTTTAGATTTGTCTGGAAATCGCTCATCCTCCCAAGCATTCCAACCCTCAGGAACTATATGATTTCCTAGCTGACATTTAATAAAAACAGTTTTTGCGAATGGACGCCAGGGCCTTCCTAAAAACACTTTAGTAGCGTTACCATCAGAAATCAAATTACAATTAAAAAAAACATAACCAAAAGGTTTATTTTTCGGTGTAGAAGCGGCAGTTATATAAGAGTTTTTCTTGCTTTTTATGGTGCAGTTTTTAAAAACTGCTGTAGCGGGTCCAAATATAAAATCGGTAGTACCCTCAATATAACAATCCAAATAAAATTGACTACTATTTTCTCTTCCAGTAAAAAGAGTGTCTTGACATCCAATAATTTTAGAATCTGTAATAAAAAAGTGATTTCCATTCACATGCAATGCGACTGCTTGTCCCTGATTGCAAGTTGAATTTTGAATAGTTACACCTTTTAGACTTACATTATCACTTTCAACCAATAAGGTATACGATGTAAAGGTGTTAATAGTTTCATTAGAAACGGTATCTATTTTACTCGAATAATCATCAAAGGTTATAATTGTATTTTCTTTATTCTCACCAATTATGCTAATATGATGATTTGATTTTGGAATGACTAATTTTTCTTTATATACTCCAGCTCTTATTAAAATTAAAACATTTTCATTGTCAGTATTTAAAGCTTTGTTTATTGCTTCCTGAATAGTGTAAAAATCACCATTCTCATCTTTAGCTACTAAAAATTCAGATTGATTTTTTATATTTTTAGGTATTTGAGCAAAGATTATTTGATAAAAAAATAACATAGTTAATATTAAGGCTAACTCAGTAATTCTTTTTATTAACGGAATCTTAATCATTAAAAACTTTATTTAAAAAATTAACAGTATAACTTAATGTTGTTTCAAACCAAGGATGCATGAGCCAAAAGGAATGCGGACTTTCAGGCAGGGTGTACGTTTCGTTGTAAATTTTGTGTTTATTTAGTATAGCTAACATGTCATCACGTCCAGCATGAAAACGGGCATGAGAGCTATTTATAAACAGTGTGGGAGGTGTATTTATTCCAACATATTCTAAAGGAGATGCCTCTTTCCAATTTTTGAAATTTTCTTCTTTTTCACCATTAAGCCAAATACCAGCCATAGATTTTTTTCCTGGTTTTGATTCTGCAGCGGCTTCTGGATGAATAAAAGACACAACGCCATCTATATTAACAATGGCTTGTACTTCATCTGAAATTTCAGTGTCAGGTTCATAAAGTGGAAAATTAGGAGTAACGCCAATTAGTGTTGCCAATTGGGCTCCTGCCGAAGCACCCAAGACAGCTATTTTATCTGGGTTGATTTTATACTTTTTAGCATGTTTTCGCGCCCAAACAATGGCATCTTTTAAATCGTTTACACCTGCAGGATAGGTGGCTTCAAAGCCTAATCTATAAGAAACCGAAATACCTACATAACCATTTAAAGCTAAATGCTGAGCCATAACGCGCTCATTTTCTTTACTGCCAACTAACCAACCACCACCATGAATTAATAAAACTGCAGGATAGGTTTTTTTGCTTTTTTCGTTAGGATAATAAACGTCTAGTTTTAAGTTAGAGGTATTCGTTTTTTTATAAGTAATATTTTCTTTATACTTAATTTTATCCGAAACTAAAGGTACAATAGGCGTAATAAAAGGATAATCTTTTTTAAGTTTTTGATATGTTAATTCAATGGTGTAAGGCGGGTATGTGGGCGTCTCTTGAGCGGAAATAGCTTGCCCAAAAAGGATATACAAACCAAATAAACTTATAAAAAACCTCATAATTTTTGTTTTAATCTTTGATATCAGTACTTAACTCTTGCATGCCTTCAAACACCAATCGTGCTACTTCAGTAGCACCTTTTGGCTGAAAATGGGTATTGTCTTTTTGTCCATCGGGGTAAGCTTCATAAATACCAGAAGGAAGGTTCATGAAATAGTTTTTTGCTACATAATCTTCACCTTTTTTAGTAAAAAAATCTCTTGATTTTTGATTTAAATCTATAAGCATGGCGTTTAGTTCTAAAGCTACATCTTTCGGTGCTTTATCATAATCACCATGTACATCATTTAAAACACCATCCTTCCAAGGGTAGTTTCTAGCTACTGGGGTTAAAATAATAGGAATTGCTCCTTTTTCTCTGGTTTGACTAACAAATAGCCTTAAAAACTCTTTATAACCCTCAACATCTACATAACGTTCTGTCTTTTCTTTAGCTGCATCGTTATGTCCAAATTGCATGATAACAATATCCTCTTTTTTAAGATTTTCATATACAGAACGCCATCTGCCTTCCTGAAAAAAAGTACGTGTACTGCGTCCACCTCTAGCACGGTCATCAACTAAAACACTATCAGTTTTTATAAGATTTGGTACTTTGTTCAAACTATCTTTAACCATAAAAGGCTGAAAAACTTGTCCCCAGCCAGTCACTGGAAATCTAGTTTTCATGTAATCTTTTCCAGAGTCATAATCGCCTGTGTAATCTGCCATGGTGGAATCACCAATTAAATATATTGTAGTAATAATTGGTTCTTTTTTAATAAGAAATGAAGATGTAATAAAAAAGATTATCAAGGAAGCAGTTAAAATAGTGAATTTTGGTTTCATAATTTTTTCATTTATTATCATCAAACATTTTGTACAGATAGTTTTTCATTCGTCAGTTAAAGAAGATTTATTATACTCCAATATATGTTTACCTTCAGGAAAAATATGAACTGAATTTATTACTTGATATTTTATCATTTGTTCATTAACAATAAGCCATTCATAGTTCTTAAACTATTATCATTTTGAGCATGAAATAATATTCAAGATTAAAATTTTACTGTATTTTTCTTCACATCATTCCCCACGATAATTTGATTTTTATCAGAAATATCCTTTTTATCAAACTGAATATTATTCGTCTTTGCACCTAAAATTTTAATTGCAGATTTACTATTTGTGAAGTTAAAATTGCTGACTTTAATGTTCTTACTATTATATATTGTTAAGGCAAAATCGTTTGAAGCTGTTATCTTAACATTGTTAAGTGTAATGCCATCTGCATCAATCGCGGTAATACCCTTTTTGGTTTCAAAAACAGAATTCTCCAATGATACATTTTTTAAATTCATTTCTGGTAAACCCATGAAGAATGCAGCAATTTCTGAACCTGTAGCTGTTATGTTCTTCATAAATATATTTCTAAATGAAGGTGTTTCTTCGTTTACAGGAACTAGTTTTTCATTACGTTTTTCATCATCTGCATTTTGATCTTCCTCTAAAACAGGAGAATTTCCTTCATAAAACATATTAAATCGTATGGCTTCTGTTGGTATGTTAATCATATCTATGTTTGAGATATAAATATTTTCTACAATGCCGCCTCTTCCTCTGGTACTTTTAAATCTCAAGCCAACATCAGTGCCAATAAAAGTACAATTCGAAACATGAATATTTTTTACACCACCAGACATTTCACTACCAATAACAAAACCACCATGGGCATGATAAACAATGTTGTTTTTTACAATCACATTTTCAGTTGGTATTCCACGATCTCTACCATCTTTATCTTTACCAGATTTAAAACAAATAGCATCGTCACCCACGTCGAAAGTATTATTATAAACCAATGCATTTTTACAAGATTCAAGGTCTAAGCCATCACCGTTTTGAGAATACCAAGGATTTCTGACATTTATATTTCTTATAATAACGTCTTCACACATGAGTGGATGAATGTTCCATGCGGGGGAATTTTGAAATGTCGGGCCATCCAAAAGAACGCGTTTGCTATTTACGATACTAACCATTACAGGGCGCAAATAGTCTTTTACGGTGTGTAATTCGGCATCATCTATTAAATCGGGTACATTAAAATTGGTGCTACTTTCGTAGCCTTTTTTAGAGCCTTCAGAAGGAAACCAAGTTTTACCATTTTCAGAAAGAACGCCACCAGAATTGACAAGATTTTTCCATTGTCCATCAGTCATTTTACTGCTTTTTACGGGTCGCCAAGTATTACCACTACCATCAATAATGCCGTTACCTGTAATCGCAATATTTTCTACGCCATTTGCATTAATGGGAGAGATACAACGTACGGTGTTTAACCCTTCAAAGCTCGTTTTTACGATAGGATAATCATCAAAATTTTTACTAAAAATAATTAATGCACCATCTTCTAAATGAAGGTTTATATTACTTTTAAGTGTAATCGGACCTGTAAGCCACACGCCACGAGGCACAATCACTGTACCACCACCTTTTGATGATACATTATTAATGGCTTTTGCAAAAGCATCTGTATTTTTTATTATGCCACCATCTTTAGCTCCGAAATCTGTAATACTTACTTCATAATTTGGAAAGCTTGTAGTTTGTACCTTTGGCATATTAAATTCTATTCCATCATAAATACTGGTTTCATCTTCTTTAATAGCTTTTTGCGCATGTAATAAATTAGATAAAAAAAAGAGTAAAAAAATACTTGTGGTCTTAATGAATATAAATTTCATAGCTAAATTTATTTAGTAATTCTAAAATAATCTATATCAGCGTAACCGCCGCGTTTGGCTTGTTGAGTACTCACACTAAATAAGCCCACTTTAGCGCCAATCCATTTTCCGGGTTGCGCTTTAAAAGGTTTTCCAATTTTTTTGAATTTTTTTCCATTCTCGGAAAATAAAAATTGGCACATTGCGTCGGGAGCAGATACTTCAACTTTAAAATAAGCCGTATTACTTTTTAAACGGTCTTTTTCATTCACTTTTTCTTCAGCACCAACAATTGCTTTAATAGCTTCTGTTTGCTGTATATAATAGCCTTTTTCGTCATGACTAATGCTTAGAGTTGCATAATCCATACCCATAATGATAAGACCCGCAGTTTTTCCACTTTTAGCTTCCTCTGGGATCAAGGTGATTTTTGTTGAAGCTGTAAAATTAGGAGCAGGAAATTTTTGGAGCAAAAGGTTGGGAACCATCCATAAATTTTCTGTGTCTTCCACAGATTTAATTGAAAATAATCTTAAATAATCGTTTCCAGGTAATTTGGCGTACCAAACTACATTATTATTGGCATTCCATTGCCATTGCAGCCCTATATTAAATCCATCAAAGTTGTCTGTTTCGACCGGGGTTTCAATAGGATATGTTTTACCAAGCTCTGGTTTTTTATGAGATAATACCGGTTCGCCAATTCCATTTTTATCAAAATCTTGTCCCATAACAGGCCAATCGTCTTTCCATGACATGGGTTGTAAATGAACAATTCGTCCATAAGCATCAACATCTTGAAAATGATAAAACCAAGATTCGCCATTAGGCGTGTCTACCCAAGCCCCTTGGTGCGGTCCATTAATTTTGGTGCTACCTTGTTCTAAAACCACTTTTCTTTCGTAAGGACCATAAATATTTTTAGACCGTAAAACCACTTGCCAACCTGTCGAAACACCTCCTGCAGGAGCGAAAATATAGTAATAGCCATTACGCTTATAAAATTTTGATCCTTCAATAGTATCATCGATTTCATGACCGTCATAAACATGAATACCAGCATCAATAACTTTTGTGCCTTCAGGATTCATCTTATTTACAGTCAATAAACTTTTTACACCAGCACGACTTCCTGCATAAGCATGCACCAAATAAGCATCACCATTATCGTCCCAAAGTGGGCACGTATCTATAAGTCCTTTCCCTTCCATAACTAATACAGGCTCATCCCAAACCCCATAAGGATCCTTGGTTTTTACCATATAAACACCAAAGTCTGGATCACCCCAATAAATATAAATTTCATCATTATGGTAACGAATACTCGGCGCCCAAACCCCATTACCATGTTGTGGAGTAGTAAAAGTTTCAGTAGGAACTTGTTGTAGTAAAGCATAGTTTATCAATTTCCAGTTTACCATATCTTTTGAATGTAAAATAGGTAAACCCGGTGCTGCATTAAAACTAGAAGCTGTCATATAATAATCATCACCAACTCTTACAACATCTGGGTCTGAATAATCGGCATATATTATTGGATTATTGTAGGTGCCATCACCGTTATCGGCTACCCAAACATCAGAAACATACGGTTTGTTTGATTGTGCTAATGCTAAAGTTGAATAACAAATTAATACTAATATTGAAAACGAAAGTTGTTTCATTTACTTGTGTTTTTTGCGTTAGGGATTGAAACGACATCCTTTTTTGCCACTAAAAGCAAAAAAGATATAGTGTAAAGCCCGACCCTTGTGGTAACGCCCAAATTAATTTTACTTTAAATGATTTATTTATTTAGTTCTAAACTAGCCATAATAAATGGTCCTGTTCCTTTAGGGTCATTTGATCTAATTTTTTCACCAATATAATATTCATAAGAACCATCTCTATATGGGTTACCCCCTAAACCAGCGACAGCACAACATTTATTTAGATTTATAACACCATTATCTTCAACAGTAATTAAGTTTTTTATTAGCGCTTCATAAGCTTTATTGGCAACATCTAAATATTTTTCTGGCAAGTAGCCTTTATTTACTCCTTTGGCTAACGTATAGGTAAACATAGAACTCCCAGTTGCTTCTAAATAGTTACCCTCCCTATCTGCTTGATCTAAGACTTGCCACCATAAACCAGATTCATCTTGAACTTTTGTTACGGCATCTGCATATTGATTTAGGTATTTAATAATACGTTCTCTTCCTGGATGATTTTCAGGTAAAAAATCTAAAACATCTACCATCGCCATACCATACCAACCCATGCCTCTAGACCAAAAATGCTGAGAGTTTCCTGTTTCTTTATTAGCCCATTGCTGCTCTTTACTTTCATCCCAACCATGATACAATAATCCTGATTTTTCATTACGACTATGCTTTTGAATTAAATCGAATTGAAGTGCCACATCATCATATATTTTTTGCTTTTCTGCCTCATCATCAATATACTCTTTAGCATATCGAGTATGAAATGGTTCTGCCATATATAAACCATCAAGCCACATTTGAAAAGGGTATACTTTTTTATGCCAATAGCCTCCATCTGAAGTTTTAGGCTGAGACTCCATCTGCGTATCTAAAGTCTGCATAGCTTTTAAAAAGCGTTCTTCTTTTGTTTTAGGATATAAATACAATAACACATCGCCAGACTTGATCATATCTAAATTCTGATTCGATAATTTGTAGGTCTTAATAGTTCCTGTACTATCAATCATCTCATTTGCATAGGCATAGATATAATCGTAAATCTTTTGATTGTTTGTTTGTTCATAAACTCTTGCTGCAGCACTTAAAACTAATCCATTGGTATAGCTCCATTTTGGAGTTTCATTAAAATCTAATAAAGAGGCCTTTGGGAAACGTTCTATTTCAGAAAGAACCATCCTTTCAGACCATTTTAAATTTTCAGGAATATTTTTTTTTACAGAAGTAGTATTCATTACTTCAGTAGAAGCTTCTTTTTTGTCTTTACATGAGCTAATTGACAAGCTCATAATGAGAATGAAGATTGATATATATTTAGTTGAGTTATTCATTACTGTATTTAATTAATTACATCTGTTTTATTTAGCTTTTCTAATTTCATATTCAAATCTTCTATAAAATCAGTTTCACTTTTTATACCTTTAAGTTCTTGTTCCCAAGCTCCAAGAAAGTAGTATGTAATAGGTTCTAAAGTTGGTTTAAAAACTACTAAATGGTCATCAATACCTTCTTTTTGCTCTTCAACTTGATCTAATTTATAAAAAATAGCCATTCCCAATTTGTCTTCAGGAGCAGCCAAAGTCTGTTCTCCATAGGTCGCTATATATGCCCATTTCTCGCCTTCTTTCTTAATCAATGGGATATCTTTAAATTTTACAATACCTGTGCATAAACCTGAAATAGACATAGATGGAGTTAATGCAGCTTTTGTGTATCTGTCTTGCTGATAAATAGTAAGATTTGAATTTAAATCTATAGTTTCATCACCAGTAGACCATCCTTTATAAGTTATCTTGACAGAAGAACTACCGTTGTTATTTTCAACTGTAGCCAAAGTTTTTTCAACTTTTCTAAAATGAGCTACTGTATCAGCAACAACACGACCATAACCACCTATTCCGAGAGATTTTCCTGCTTTTAGAATATCTTGTCCCCAAGCTGAAGGCTCGTGATATGAATCAAACCCATTTTGTCCAACAAAAGGAAGCACCAAAGAATCTACTTTTTTTCCGTAAATATCTATTGCATTTCTCCAATCTAAATATAATCTATATCCTATTTGATTATTTTCCCATCCAGGTCCCTCGTAGCGAATAAACCAGGAATGATCGGTATGTTCCTTTGGAACTTCAAGAGAATTTATATTTTTAAAAGAAGTTCCTGCACTATATTCTTTATGCCCTTTTGGACCATCAATCCATTCTCCTCCTTCTGCGATAGAGATTTCAGCATATGTTTTAAGTGATGTTTCAACATTTTTCTGATTATTAGAGTCCGATTCTTCATCTATTTTAGAAGACTTCTCTTTACAAGCAAAAATGTTTACTATAATAATTGATAATAGGGCTATTTTTTTCATGATGCTTACTAATTAACTTGTTTTTTTAATATTCTATTCCGTTTATAGTTGTGTTTTTAAATACAATAGGTTCTGAATTTTCAATAGATAAGGGCGTCTTAGCTCCTTTAATATGAACATTTGTAAGGGTAACATTTTTTACAAGATTTTCAGCTCTACCTTTTATTAAAATTCCAAATTTTCCGCCATTTTCAACCTGAACATCTTCAAGATGGATATTTTTTATAGATGGAATAAATTCTCCCTCTTGGCTTCCATAAATTCCATAATAGGTGTTGATTTTCAAAACGGCTTCTTTTACCTGGCCAACTTGAATATTTTTCACAAATACATTTTCAACAAAACCACCTCGAAGCGTGTTTGTTTTAATTCTAATGGCTCTTTCTAATTCAGGACTATCCATTTTACAATTTCTAACATACACATTCCTAACCCCGGCCGAAATCTCGCTTCCCATAACCACTCCACCATGTCCATCTTTCATTTCACAGTTTTCCACCACAATATTTTCGCTTGGGATATTTACTCTTCTACCATCATTATTACGCCCAGATTTTATGGCTATACAATCATCACCTGTATCAAAAACACAATTGGTAATATGTACATTTTTAGAATATTCTGGATCACAACCATCATTATTTGGCCCATGGCTACTTACTGTTACACCATCAATAGTCACATTATTAGATTTTATAGGATGCATTACCCAAAAAGGTGCATTCGTAAATGTCACCCCTTTAACTAAAATGTTTTCACATTCAAAAGGTTGAAAAAATAAAGGTCTTAATTGATGACCTTCTCCGAAAATTCGTTCAGAAACCGGAGTATCATTATCTGACATTTCCCATAACCGAGGAAGATTATGCGCATCTTTTTGTTGTGGTGTCCCTTCTATATGACCATAACGTTCTGCGCCACACCAAGGCCACCAATTTGTATTACTTGCTTGACCATTAAATGTTCCTTTACCTGTTACTGCTATATTTTTTTCTTTATACGCATAAATCAAAGGAGAATAATTCATCATTTCTTGTCCTTCATATGATGTATGTACTGCAGGCAAATAATCTTTAGTCTCTTTTGAAAATAAAACTTCTGTCTCATTGTCTAAATGAAGATTGACATTACTTTTTAAATATATAGGCCCTGTTAGAAACTTTCCATCAGGAATTATAACCATTCCTCCACCAGCTTCATGACACGCATTTATAGCATTCTTAATAGCTTCTGAATTATTGGTAACTCCATCTGCAATAGCTCCATAATCTAAAACATTGAAAGTTTTATCTGGGAATTGAGGCACAATTATATCATTAATAATCTTATCTGCAGCATCAAAAAGATCTACAGATTTTTCTTGTTCTTTCTTAGGTTTGCATGAAAAAAGCAACATACTTGTTAAAGAAATATATAGAAAAAAACGCAATTGGTAAAAAATGTTGACTCTCATCATGAATTATATATTTGTAATCGATTGCACTAAAATATAAAAGGTCTACATACTAACATAATAATTATTCATAAATTCTAATAAAAAATTATAATTCAGGAATCCAGTCGTCAGATCCTTTAAGCACTTTTTTTTTATCATAATTTTTAACAGATTCTTTGTTTAATTTTTTCTCCCATAGAACTCTTTTTTCTGAAGCTCCAGGTCCTGTAGAGTTATACTCTGCATAATAGGTCGTTTTTTCTGCATTTGGTTTATTCCAATTATGCCACCCTTCTGGTTTAATATGTTTATCCATATAACAATCTATCCAAACAGTTTGCGCAAAGTCACGCCACGGTCTGCCTAAATAGAACGTATTCTCTAATGCATTACCTGTTATTTTACAATTTCTGAAAACCATTCCGTAAGTTGTGTGTTCATTTGTAGATGCAGCTGTAATGTAACCTGCGTTTTTACAATAGATCTCACAGTTTTCAAAAAAAGCTGTTGACCATCCGAAAATGAAATCTACTGTACCTTCTATATAACAATCTTTATAATATTGCCTACTATTTTCACCATGAAGATATAGCGTATCTTGATTTCCTAAGAATTTACAATTTACAAAAATAACTTTATCGCCATCAACTCTTACTGCTACGGCTTGACCTACTGGACCAGCGCTATTTTCAAAGGTTATGTTTTTTGCTTTAAAATTATCCCCAAAAACGTAGAAAGACGTTGAACCAGTTGTACCCATTTCTTCTCCAAACTTATTATGTTTTTGTGCATAATCATCAAATGTTATTATTGTTTTATCTTTACTTTCACCTATAAAAGTTACATTAGTTTTTGATGCTGGAAGGACTAATTTTTTTTTATAAATACCATTTTTAATGAAAATTTTTGTTTCGTTCTTTCTAAAATCTGGAACAGCATCAATAGCTTCTTGTACGGTTAAAAAATCACCTGTTCCATTTAAATCTACAATAAAATCATAGGGTTCTCCATCAATTTTTTTTTTAGAAATTTTATTAATTAAAGCGTTACAATAAACTTCTAGGTTTGTATATTTTTTATCTAAGGAATTTAGATTAGCATCGTTTGTTTTTGGATTTAAGTTGTTTTCTAGTTCCCAATCGTCTGGAATTCCATCTTTATCTGAATCTTCTTTACCTTTTTCAGTTTTTACAATAGGCCAACCTCCAACATTTTCTTGAGAATCTATGATGCCATCTTTGTAATTAGTACTGCCTTCTTTTGTGTTATGAACAATTCTAGCATCTACAGCATCTCTAAAAATACTGGCGCCTGCTTCTTTTAATACGGTTTCATAAGCTTCAAGAGCACTTTGTGTTTTGATATTGTTTGCGATATTAATTTCAGATTCTAACTTAGTCTCTAATGGATTATCACATTGCACACCTCCATTCCAATTATTTTTTGTTATGCTTTCAAATCCGAAAATGAAATTTCCATCCACGTAAAACTTACCATAGGGTTCAGATGGACTAACAATACGGTCAAGTTTAGAAGATGTTGTTGCTGGACCTGACTTAAAATAATTATTCACCAAATTATAAGTCCCTTTCTCGCCACCATATATACTATTTTCTCCCCAATTGTAAATGACATTGTTTCTAAAATCTACAAATTCATTTTCAGAGTTTTTGGTAGTAGCAGAACCACTAAATCTTGGATTTCTACTATTGTTGCTTACTATTAAGTTATGATGAAATGACGTACGAACACCTCCCCAAATACCCCCATAACCATGAGCGCCTTTATGGTGTACAGAATTATTCAATGCTTCGGAAATGATACACCATTGCAATGTGAAATTTTTATTATTGTAAAAAGAAGCATTCTCATCAGTTGCCCAGCTAATTGAACAGTGGTCTATAATAACGTTATTTGTATTTTCGCAACCTAGGGCATCTCCCTCAACTTTGTTAACATCACCCATTCTAAATCTTAAATAGCGAATAATAACATTATCAGCTTTTATGGTAAATGGATAGCCTTTAAGTGTGATGCCTTCACCAGGAGCTGTTTGTCCTAAAATGCTTAAATTACCTTTGCCTGAGTTTACGTCTAATTTAGATTTTAATTCTATAGTTCCAGAAACATCAAAAACAATGGTTCTCGTACCACTTTTTAAAATTCCCTTTCGAAGACTACCTTCACCATCATCATTTAAATTAGTTACTTTATAAATAAGTCCGCCTTTACCCCCAGTTGCATGTTGACCGAAACCTTCAGCTGTTGGAAATGCAAGTTGTTGGGCATTTATTATGAATTGACCTGAATTAAAAAAAAATATTAAAAATAGTATTCTCATTAAAATTTTCATTTTGATTATTTTGAAAAGGAATTATTTTATTTTAAAACTATCAATACTTTAATTAAAAAGGTTTCTAAAATTACACTAACCTCTTATTAAAACACTATAAAAACAACCAAGTGTTAACGAAATTAATAACTGTAATTTTAGAAACCCAATATCTAAAAACAACTAACTAAAAAATTATTTTTATAATTTCACTCTCCATCTTGGATCTCCAGCATCAAATCTACCTCCAAATCCAGTATTTTTAAAATTAAGATTACTAGATGCAGTATCTATCCATAATTCTTCTTGGCTACTAGTTGATGTGAACGAGGGAAGGCCTGGAATTTCTCCTCCATCTGCCCAAGTTAAATCTGAGGTTGCCCATGTATTCCCAACATCAAAAGTTGTTTCTGCCAAACCTTCATAAACACCCCTAATAGTATATGGTGGGCCAGCATCAGCTTCATCCCAGCTACGTCCAAAAATTGAGTTTTTAATTTCAATTCCATTGATAACATTATTATTACCATCACCACCTCTATATCTAAAAAGATTATTATAGTTTGCAAAAGAGCAACTTTCTATAAGTATAGACTGAGAATTATTTCTAGAAGTAAAACCGAATTGGAGCTTATTAAAAGTACTATTCACTAATTTAATGTTATTTACTGTAGCTGTTTGTGGATCACCCGGATTGGTATCTGTTGTAAATAACCCATATCCACCAATACTATCTACTACCGAGTTTCTAATCTCATATGTATTTACGACAGCGTTAGTACCTCGCAACCTCATAATTCCACGGAAGGTTCCAATTTTACAATTCTCAAATAGAACTTCATTTACATTGGTGTCTCCACTAGAAGGATTAAAAATATAGTCTCCACTGTAATCAGCTCCTCTTAATTCTAAATCTATAAAACGGATATGATCAATATTTGAACCTGAAGCTATATTCCAATTTCCCGTTGTATACAATTTGGCTTTTTGTTCTCCAAAACCATAAGCTCCTCTAATAGTAATTGATTTATTATCAAGTGGAGTTGAAGGTAAATCATAAGTAATTCCTCTTTTTACTAAGATGATAGCTCCATCTGGGGCAGAAATTACGGCATCTTCTACCGCTGAAGCACTTTCATTGTCTCGTATATCTATTACACCTGGACCATTAGGGTCTATATCTGCAATTTTTGTGGTATAATTAACCCAACCTCTAATATCTTCACCACTAAAAATGGCTATTTGATATTCTGTTTCAGGTTCTAAACCGTTTACAAAAGATTCTCCAGCTTCTTGCTCTTCAGTAGCTACTGGAGTTTCTGAAAATAATGGTGTTAAAAGTTTTAAATCTGTAGCAGCATATACTTTCATTCCCGTTACAGGAGCTCCTAACGGAGTCCAAGTTACCCGTGCAGCTACATCCGTAACATCATAAGCAGCTGGAATATTTAAAATTGTTGGAAAACGCTGTGTTCTAACATTTCCCAAATCTGATAATTTACTATCAAACTCAGAATTTTCAGCATGAGCAGTAGCTCTTACTTGATACAAAGTATTCCAAAATAATTCCTCCCCTACAGTTGCTTGGTTAATTTCAACATAACTTGTATCTGTTTGCACGGTATAATCAATAGTTGTAAAAGTATCTCTACTAACTTCTAACGTATAACCAACAGCTCTTTTTAATTTACCCATATTAACAATAATGGTATTGCCTTCTGAAAATAAATCTTCATTTAGTACAGGTCTGAATAATCTGGTTTCTTCTTCGAATGACTGATCATCATCTTTATTACAAGCATTGAACATTACGATGCT
>TARA_R110002051_G_scaffold171982_2_pt1 | contig 24623 bp, 14 predicted proteins | sample TARA_R110002051 | Tara Oceans TARA_R110002051 (sample SAMEA4397023) | marine metagenome | biome: Polar Biome; feature: [MES] marine water layer (ENVO:01000295) within the mesopelagic zone...; material: water (ENVO:00002006), including particulate matter (ENVO:01000060) such...
CGGCGGGTTACGTAACACCCTTATCTCAGTATCTAAGGTTGCCGTAACTACAGATTTGTCTATCGCTAAAGTATACCTAAGTATTTTTCCTAATGATAAAGCGGGCGAATTAATGGAAGGGATAAAATCTAACCAGCCGCTTATTAAACACGAACTTTCTCAACGCACACGTAATCAATTACGCAGAGTGCCGGAGTTATTATTCTACCTTGATGATTCTTTAGATTACATTGAGAAAATTGAAAAGTCATTAAAGCGCGAAGAGAACCCTATAGAAAACAGAGATTTGTTACCTAAACGTAAAAAGTCCTGATCGGTTGAATTTCCCTCTATATATCGCTAAACGGTACGTGCGCTCTAAAAGCACGCAGAACGCGGTAAATATTATTAACTTCATCACTTTTTTAGTAATTGTTATTGGTTCTGCAGCACTATTTATTGTGCTTTCGGCTTTCGCCGGATTAAAAACATTTAGCCTTTCGTTTACCGAATCTTTTGACCCAGATTTAAAAGCTTCTCCCGTTGCCGGAAAGATTTTTACCCTTACTCCAGAACAAGAACAACGACTACAATCTGTAGACGGACTAGCTTTCTATTCCAAAGAGCTTGAAGAAAAAGTCTCTCTAGAGCACCGAGGAAAAAATCATATTGCCTTTATAAAAGGTGTTGATAGTAATTATACGAAAGTAACCGGAATAGATAGCACACTCTATATTGGGGACTGGACGGTTAATGAATCTCAAGTAGTCTCTGGCTTGGGTGTTGCCAATATATTAGGAGTCACTATAAACCAATATAGAAGCCCCATGCAGATTTATGCCTTTAAACCTGGTAAAGGTTCTATATCACAACAAAGTATTTCATCACTCTACAACCAACTACCCATGGTTATTGGCGGAGTATATGCCGTAGAAGCAGATCTGGATAATAAATATGTGTTTGCCGATTTACGCTTAACGCAGGCTTTGCTAGAAAAAGACTCGCTTTCCATTTCAGGAATAAATTTTAAGATGGATGAAGGCGTTGAACCAGGTTCTGTACGCTCAGAAATTCAGTCTATTTTAGGGACTGGCGTACAATTAAAAAACAGACAACAACTAAACAGTACCCTCTATAAAATGTTGAACACCGAAAATGTGGCTACATACCTCATTTTCACCTTGGTGCTTATTATCGCACTTTTTAATGTTGTTGGTGCTATCATCATGATGATTTTAGACAAGCAGCAGAATTCTAAAACGCTATATAGTTTAGGTACTACTATAAAAGAATTGCGCCGTATATACTTTGTACAAGGTATTTTGGTAACAGGTTTTGGCGGATTGATTGGTGTCTTAATCGGTGTACTAATCGTTTGGTCGCAACTTGCTTTTAGCTGGTTGAAAATTACGCCGTCGTTAGCTTATCCTGTAAAATTTGAGTTCATCAATATTGCTATTGTTCTTGCTACTATTATTGTACTGGGTATAATAGCTTCAAAAATTGCCAGTAGCCGTATCAATAAAAAATTAGTGGACCTTTAGAAAGTAGAAAACTCGTGGTCTCCAAACTTTTGCATCACCTCATCAAAAGCTGCAAAAACTGATGCAGAATCATCACTAGTCACCATTTTCATGCGATACTCCTTAAAATTAGGAATGCCCTTAAAATAGTTGGTATAATGCCTACGCGTTTCAAAAACACCTAATATTTCCCCTTTCCAATCTATAGACATTTGTAAATGACGACGAGCGGCATCCACACGCTCTTCCATAGTTGGCGGAGCTAAATGTGTTCCTGTTTCAAAAAAGTGTTTTATTTCTCTAAATATCCAAGGATAACCTATACTTGCACGACCAATCATGGCGCCATCTAATCCGTATTCATCACGCATTTTTAGAGCCGCCTCTGGCGTATCTACATCACCGTTACCAAATACGGGTATATGCATTCTTGGGTTGTTCTTCACCTCTCTAATTGGGTTCCAATCAGCACTTCCCTTATACATTTGTGCTCGGGTTCTACCATGTATTGAAATTGCCGCACAACCTACATCTTGTAACCGCTCTGCAACCTCAACAATTCTTATAGAATCATCATCCCAGCCTAGTCTTGTTTTTACAGTAATAGGCAAGCTACTATGCTCTACCATAGCCTTGGTCAAAGAAACCATTAAATCTATATCCTTTAATATTCCAGCACCAGCTCCTCTAGAGACTACCTTCTTTACAGGGCAACCAAAATTAATATCTATAATATCTGGTTTAGATTTCTCTACAATCTCTACAGACTGTAGCATACTTTCCAAATTAGCTCCAAATATTTGAATGCCTACTGGGCGTTCCTTTTCGTATATATCTAACTTCATGACGCTTTTTGCAGCATCACGTATTAATCCTTCCGACGAAATAAATTCTGTATATACCACATCGGCTCCTTGCTCTTTACAAAGGGCGCGAAATGGTGGGTCGCTCACATCTTCCATTGGTGCTAAAAGCAACGGGAAATCAGGCAGTTGTATGTCTCCTATTTTGGGCACTGGTATATTTTAATTTTGGGTTGCAAAGTTATATAAAAATACAACAAGGACATTATGTTGATTATTGGATAACGCTGAGGGATTTGAATAGTATTATTAAATAATGAAAAGTTTGTTTACAGAAAGAATGTAAATTAGTGTCCAAATTAGTCTTTGCGTACGATCAGACTGTATTTTTATTACCAAGAGAAATAATTTATAACATGTCTGATATTTCTATTTTTAACGACACCTTTGGTTTATGGCTAACACTGTTGGGGCCTTTAGCCTTGTTTTTAGTATTAGGCTGGTTTTTTAGGTCTGCCGGAAAAAGGAGAACTGCGAAAATATTCCTTTACTTTTCCTTATTCTATGTGACTCTTATTATAATTCTGTCTCTAATTCTAATTTCAGGATAATGATGACCATACCTTTTGAACCCGTTGTATTTGGCACAAAACTAAACATACATCTCATTTTAGAATACCTGGCGTTTTTTGTCGGATTTCGATACTATGTTTTTTTAAGGAAAAGAAGTGCTGATGTCATTTCATCTAACAACCGATTATCTATAATTATAGGTGCTGTTTTTGGTGCGTTGTTTCTCTCTAGAGTAGTTGCTTTTTTTGAAAACCCCGTGGCGCATATTCAAGAAGGTTGGCTATACAATCTGAACAATAAAACCATAATGGGCGGACTCTTTGGCGGACTAATAGGTGTGGAGCTTGCCAAGAAGATTATTGGCGAGAAACACTCTTCTGGTGACCTTTTTACACTACCTATTATCTTAGGGATTATCATTGGAAGAATTGGATGTTTTTTGTCGGGCATTAAAGAGTTTACCTATGGGAAAGAAACATCGTTCTTTATGGGTATGAATTTGGGTGATGGACTATCAAGGCATCCTATTGCGTTGTATGAAGTGGTGTTTTCAACGGTTCTTTTTATAGTCATCCGTAGGCTCCAAAAAACAAATCGCACTTTTAAAAACGGAGACTTTTTTAAACTCTTTATGGTGGCTTATTTTACGCTTCGTTTCTGTATCGAATTTCTAAAACCAAATAGTTTTTACATCCTTGGTCTAAGCAGCATTCAAATATTATGTTTAATTTGTTTGGTTTACTACTATAAATTCATCCTTCAGGGAATTACATATGTCCGAAAAAAACTATACCTATTATGATTTTACGTTAAGCCTTTGCCCAGAATGTTTACGACGGATAGATGCAAAAATCGTTTTTGAAAACGAAAAGGTGTACATGCTTAAAAATTGCAAAGAGCACGGTAGGTCTAAAGTGCTTATCGCTGATGATATTGAGTATTATAAGAACATAAGAAATTATAACAAGGCTTCTGAATACCCTAAAACATTTAATACACAAACACATTATGGTTGCCCTTATGATTGCGGACTTTGCCCTGACCACGAGCAACATTCTTGTCTTACGGTTATTGAACTAACCGATCGTTGCAACCTTACTTGCCCTACCTGTTATGCTGGTTCTTCGCCTACTTATGGCAGACATAGAACGCTTGAAGAAGTAAAGAAAATGTTAGACGTTATCGTAAAAAACGAATGCGAACCAGATGTGGTGCAGCTTAGTGGTGGTGAGCCTACCATACACCCAGATTTTTTTGAAATTTTAGATTACGCCAAGTCGCTACCAATTCGGCATTTAATGTTGAATACCAACGGAATAAAAATTGCCAAGGATTTTGAATTTACGAAACGATTAGCCACCTATGCGCCAGATTTTGAAGTGTATTTACAGTTTGATTCGTTAGACAATAAAGTGCTACAAACCTTGCGCGGAGCAGACCTGGCGGATATCCGTTTACAAGCATTAGAACATCTTAACAAATTGAACCTTTCTACTACTCTAGTAGTTGTGCTACAAAAAGGATTGAACGACCACGAAATGGGAAGCACTATAGACTTTGCTTTAAAACAAAAATGTGTACGTGGAGTAACTTTTCAGCCCACCCAAATTGCCGGAAGGTTAGAAAATTTTGAGGTCAATGAAAACCGTATTACCTTAACAGAAGTGCGACGAAAAATTTTAGAGCAGTCCCCTATTTTTGAATCGGACGATTTAATTCCTGTTCCCTGTAATCCTGATGCATTGGTAATGGCTTATGCTTTAAAATTAGGTGATGAGGTGAATCCGCTAACGCGTTTTATAAATCCTGATGACTTATTGAACGAAGGAAAAAATACCATTATTTATGAGCAAGATGAACAACTTCACGGTAAAATGATTGAGTTGTTCAGTACTGGAAATTCCGTTGAAAAAGCGTCGGAGAATCTAAAAAGTATTATGTGCTGCCTACCAGAAATTGATGCGCCCGAACTTGGGTATGACAATCTATTCAGGATAATTATTATGCAGTTTATAGATGCTCATAATTTTGATGTACGCGCTATTAAAAAGTCTTGCGTGCATATCGTAAACAAAGACTATAAAATTATCCCTTTTGAAACCATGAATCTGTTTTATAGGGATGATAAAATAGAACGATTAAAAGAACTACAAAAAGAAATGCTATGATATTAGAAGTTGGTAATTTAGACGGGCTTTTTGCTCTAATTCTTCTTATAATGTTTGGTCCTGCCCTTTTATTTATAATAATTGGAGCTATTTTGTTTTCTAAACAAAAGAAAAAGGCGGGTAAGGTTTTTATGATATTGGCGGGCGTTTATTGCCTAATAAGCCTTGGTGTATGCGGGACTATGATGGCGTAAATATATCACAGACGCTTGCCTTCGTCAGTGCTCTTTCTTTTAGAATTATCGCGTATTTTAGTGTTGCCAAACTTATATCTTAAGCCTAATACAAACAATCTATTCTCATCTCTAGTACTCGTAATGTTCCTTTGGTCAAGATAATTTCTTGTGGAGTTTATATTACCGTTGTTAAAAATATCTTCAACACCCAAAGAAATACTTGCGTCTTTATTCCAAAAGGTTTTTCTAAATGACAGCCCTAATTTACTATAGGCTTCATTAACCGCATTACCATTTATACTTGGAGAGTAATAGGTATAGGTTACATCTGCAAAAAGCGATTTATCTTTAAGAAGGGTGAAATAGTTGTTGGCGCGAATTAAAGTGGTCCAAATTGAGTTCTCTACTATCGTATTTGTGTTTAAGTCTGTAAAGCTGTCTTTGTCACGATAATGACTAACAAGAGCATATAGATACCAATAATCTGTAAGTTCTTTCGACACACTTGCGTCAATACCGTAAAAATAATTAGATTCTAAATTTATAGATTGAATTCTAAGAATGTTGTTTGCATTATCCTGAATAATTTGTTGTACCTGTTCATTAGATTTTTTATTCGCAAATAATACCACTTTAAAGTCTTGATCATACACATAATCTAACTGAATATAATCACTATAGGCTGGTTTTAAATTTGGGTTGCCTTCAAAAAGAGAATTTGCTGATAAATAGACTTGAAACGGATTAATACTACTATATCTTGGTCTTGTAATTCTTCTATATGATTTTAAATAAAAAGCATTTTTATCTTTCTTATACGATAATGCCATATTAGGAAACAGTTTTAGATATGACGTAGTATTTAGCGAAGACAGCATATCTAAATTACCTTTGGTCTCCGTATACTCTGTTCGCAAACCAATATTTAATTTCCAATTTTCCCAGTTGTTGTTTAAGCTTACATAGCCTGCATAAATTTGTTCGTCGTACTGAAAAGCACCCATTTCTGTAGGGTTAATTCCATCAACTGAATCATCAAATCCCGTTTGCTTAATAGTTGCTTCAGAATTAATAGTTGCCACTCTTAAACCCGTTTCCATTATAGATTTTTTTGATAAGGGTAGCGTAAGATCAGTTTGCGCACTAAAAAGGTTGATAATTTGATCGGACCAAACCATTAAAGTGTTTTCTGACGTATTCTCCGTAAACCCTACTACAATGTCATTATTTAATACCTGGTTCTGTTTAGAGTCATAATATGTATAATGTACATTAGTGGATAATTCAGCTCCTTTATCATTTACTTTATGCACCCAATCTATATAATTAGATGAGTTGTATTTATCATTCTTTATAATGTTTAGGCCATCTAATCTTGCGGTTAAATCTCCATTAGTGTTATTGATATCTGTGATCGAGTAATAATTTGAAATACCGTTGGGTGCTAAGCTAGAAGTAGAAGAAAGACTTAGGGTATTCTTTTCATTTAATTGTACATCTAAAAAAAGATTTATGTTGTGACTTTTTTCCTTATTAATCAATTTTTGTTCTGCTGTCCAAGCTTCACTTTCTTGTCCGTTTTCAAAATAAGTAGTAACATCAGTATACCTTGTCCAATTTCGGTTATGACTAAAGCTATAATTTGTAGAAAAATCTATCTTTTTTCCTTTAAAAAAATGATCTGTTCCTAAAGTATGTTTTGGTAATACCCCTTGTATATATCTATTGAACACAGCCCCATTATAGCCTGCCACCAAGTTTTTCTTCATTTTAATGTCTAAAAGTAGTCCGCCTTCAGCACTATATTTTGCTGGTGGGCTTGTAATTACTTCAATTGATTGCACATTACTTGCAGAACTACCCGTTAAGAGATTAATAATATCATCATCTGGTAAATTAACCAACTTGCCATTGATCATTATATTAACTTTTGGGCTGCCATTTATGTATAAACGGTTATTCAAAACCATTACACCTGGTGTTCGTTTAAGAACATCCCAAATATCGCCATCGGAAAGTGACGTATTTTCAATATTAAAAATGTGGCGGTCTGCCAACTGTTCCAAAACTGGTTTTTTGTGGGTAACCACCACCTCGTCTAGTTCTTGAGCATTTTGTATAATAAGCGGTTTAATTTCAATATCCGTAGACAATTGTATAATCTCACTTTCTACTGTATTACCTATATAACTAGCTACTATTTGAAATTTCTCTTGATTACTTACTTCAAATTGATAAAAACCTTGTTCATTGGTGGTTGTGCCCTTAATAAAATCTCCCCCACCAGACAATAGCAATACATTTACCAAAGCTATTGGTTTTTGGTCATTATCTATGACGATACCTTTTATCTTGAATTCTTGTGAATAAGCAATCGAAGTAACTATGCTAATAAGTAATGCAGTAATAAAATTCCTATTCATGAAAAAATTCTGTTGTAGGAATTAAATGTAGGAAAGTAAATCGGAATTACCTTACGTAAATGTTAATTTTTTAACAGGAAAAACGAATTTTTACTTATCCAAATTTTGAATTAGTTATCTAGTCTTTCTCGCTCTGTTTTTTCAATGCTTCGGTCGTTGTCTTCTAATCTGAAATTCCCAAAATTATACGTGAAACCAAATTTAACATATTGCGTTTCTGGTACTGTCAAATAACTATTGTTTTGGTTTAAATATCTTGAGGAAATATAAGCATTGTATTTACCTAAAAGGTCATTTGCGCTTATACTAAATACCGCTCTGTTGTTTAAAAATGATTTTCTAAGGCCTAAAGTTAAATTTATTGATTCCTCTTGAAGATATGAACCTTGTAAGAATCCAGATAAATAGGTAAACCCTAATTCGCCCTTAAAAGTATCGTCTTTAGAAATCGTTAGATAGTTTGTCAAATCTATATACGCTCCATTATACTCATTCTTATAAGAATATGGGGTGCTCTGTAATGCAATAAATGTTTCGTCTTCATGAAACAAAGAAATGTAACTATACAGGTACCAATAATTGCTTATTGATTTGCCATATGTAAAGTCCAAACCAAATGATGTGCTTTCAAGAACATTTTGGGTAATATCCCTTAATACTAAATTTTCGTTGTCTTGAAAAGTTAATGTGGAGATGTATTGTCCATTATCCCTATAGTAAAAATCGAAAAAGTATTCTTGTTTTAAGGTGTAGTTAAAATTAAAGTTATGGCTAAAACTAGGCATAAGATTAGGATTACCCTCAGCAAAAGTTCGTTCATTTATATATGTCCTAAATGGATTTAAATCTTCGTACCTAGGTCGTTGTAGCTTTCTAGAATAGTCAAAAGATAGGCTATTGTTTTCATTAATATTATGAAGTATATAAAGCGAAGGAAATAGCTCTAAATAATTAAGATTATTAATACTTGTAACGTTTTGTGATATACCCGTACTCTCTGTCTGCTCCGCTCTTAACCCCGATTTTAAGGTCCATTTTTCCCAATCTTTTGAAAAACTAAAATAGGCAGCATAAACACGTTCATCATAAACATAATCATCAGACAGGTTTGGAATAAATTCTGAACCGTTATTATTTAGAAAATAGTCTAGCTTACTTTCAGAATTAATAAAGGAACCTTTTACACCCGTTTCTAAAAACACACTTCCTACATAATCGTTATAATCTATTTGGGCTGTTTTAATATCAATTTGTTGGTCTGCATTTGTAGCAAAATTAAAATCTCGTATAAAAGATCCATCAGGAAAGAAATAATTAGAATTTACATTCTGTGTTCTCATAAGGTCAAAATAAGTGTAATGTGCATTTACATTTAAATTGCCTTGATCTTTAAATTTATGTTTAAAGGTTAGATCTCCAGAAATATTGTTCTTTTTTTCATTTAAAAAACTACCCGTTGTAAACGTAGAATCTAAAACATTTGACCCATTTTTGATCGTGGTATTCTGAAAAAAATCTGATTCTTTTTTAGGTTGTAACTGAGCATTGGAAGTTAAGCTAAGCGTATTCTTGTCATCAAATTCATAATCTACAACCAGCCCTGCACTGTGCGTATTACTGCGTATTATTTGGTCAAAATCTGTGTCCCAAATAGAAAATATACCTGTTTCATTTATATAATTAGTGTTGTTTAAGGTATTAACGAATTCCTTTTTTGGAGTAAATGTATAGCTAGCATTCAAATTTAATTTATCAGTTTTATAAAAATGAGAGGTGCCAAAATTGTATTTCGGAAATACCCCTTGGGTATACCCAGCACTTATATTGCCTTTATAACCCACTGATAAATTTTTACTGGTGACAATATTTAAAATGGAACCACCTTCTGCGTCATAACTTGCCGGCGGATTATAGATAACCTCAACCGACTTTATATTCTCTCCTTGATAATTTTCTAAGAGATTTCTAACCTCTTCTGATGATAATTGTACTTTACGGTTATTTACATAAACGGTTGTTGCTTGGTTACGTACCTTTAACTCATCATTCATAACAATTACACCAGGAGTTTGGCGTAAAATATCCCAAGAACTATTCTGCGAAATCACCGTGTTTTCAACATTAAAAACAATGCGGTCTACCTTTTTCTCAACAACTGGTCTGTTACTTATTACTGTTACTTCATTAAGCGCTTCTGCTTGTTGCTCTATAATAACAGCACCAATTTTAGTATCTTTTAAAATCTCTAAAGCAAGATTATTAGACATTTGTCCTACATAGGATGCTTTTAAAAAGTATAGCCCTTCAGCTATATTTGTAATTGAGAAATTGCCGTTCTCGTCTGCTGAAGTTCCTTTAACCAATACAGAATCTGTTACGGTTAATAAAAAAACAGAAGCATATGCTATAGGTTCTTGAAATTGGTCTTTAACCTCACCTTTTAACTCGTAGGTTTGACCAAAAGCACCTTGTGATACGCAAAAGGTTAACATCAGAAAAGCAAATAGTAGTTTCAATAGTAACTTGGGTTGAATTCAAATCTAATTAAAAATTAGTTGTAATCCTTTACATTTTTTGTAATCTAAAGAAAAGACGACAACAATAAAATGGCGATCACCCTAAAGCGTAGCGCTATAAATTAGATTATATTTGCAATTGCTTTTTAACGCCCAGTATAGAACTTGGCGCAAAACAGCAACATTATACTGTTATTGCTATGAAAAACATCAGAAATTTCTGCATAATTGCACATATTGACCACGGTAAAAGTACCCTGGCGGACAGACTATTAGAGTTTACCGGTTCGGTTACCGATCGCGAGAAAAAAGAGCAATTGTTAGACAGTATGGATCTTGAAAGAGAACGTGGTATTACCATAAAAAGTCATGCCATACAAATGGACTATACCTATAAGGGAGAACAATATATTTTAAACTTAATTGATACTCCGGGACACGTAGATTTCTCTTACGAGGTTTCAAGATCTATTGCAGCATGTGAAGGTGCACTTTTAGTAGTAGATGCTGCGCAAAGTATACAAGCACAAACAATTTCTAACCTATACCTAGCTTTAGAAAATGATTTAGAAATAATTCCGGTTTTAAATAAAGTTGATTTACCTAGTGCCAACCCAGAAGAGGTAACAGATGACATCGTTGACCTTTTAGGTTGTAAAGCAGATGAGGTTATACCAGCATCCGCAAAAACGGGAATAGGTATTGAAGAAATATTAGCTGCTATCATAGAACGTATTCCTCCTCCAAAAGGTAACCCAGATGAAGCCCTACAAGCACTTGTGTTCGATTCAGTTTATAACCCGTTTAGAGGGGTTGAAACCTATTTTAGAGTTATAAATGGCGAAATTAAAAAAGGCCAAAAAATAAAATTCGTAGCTACTGATAAAGACTATTATGCTGATGAAGTAGGTACTTTGAAATTATCTCAAGTAGTTAAAAAGAGTGTAAAAGCCGGTGATGTAGGTTATTTAATAACGGGTATTAAAGACGCTCGTGAAGTTAAAGTAGGTGATACAATTACAGATGCCGACAACCCTACTAAAAACCCAATTGGAGGTTTTGAAGATGTAAAACCAATGGTGTTTGCAGGTATTTACCCAGTTGATACCGATGAGTTTGAAGAATTGCGTTCTTCGATGGAAAAATTACAATTGAACGATGCTTCCCTTGTTTTTGCACCAGAAAGTAGTGCTGCCCTAGGTTTTGGATTTAGATGTGGCTTCTTAGGAATGCTTCATATGGAAATTATTCAAGAGCGTTTAGAGCGAGAGTTTAATATGACGGTAATTACTACGGTACCCAACGTTAGTTACCACGCTTTTACACGTAAAAACCCCGAAACTCCAATTATTGTAAACAACCCAACTGATTTACCAGACCCTTCTAGTATTGATCATGTTGAAGAACCTTATATAAAAGCAACAATAATTACAAAGGCCGACTTTGTAGGTAACGTTATGTCTTTATGTATTGAAAAACGTGGCGTAATCACCAATCAAACGTATTTAACTACCGAGCGTGTTGAACTTAATTTTGATATGCCTTTGGCAGAAATAGTTTTTGATTTTTATGATCGTTTAAAAACCGTTTCTAAAGGGTATGCTTCTTTTGATTATACTCCTATTGGTATGCGCCCTTCTAAACTAGTACGTGTTGATATTCTGCTAAATGCACAGCCCGTAGATGCGCTTTCGGCCTTACTACATGCTGATAATGCGGTAACTATAGGTAAAAAGATTTGCTCCAAACTAAAGGAATTGATACCAAGACAACAATTTGATATTCCAATTCAAGCAGCTATTGGCGCTAAAATTATCTCTCGAGAAACAACAAAAGCACTACGAAAAGATGTAACCGCAAAATGTTATGGTGGTGATATTTCCCGTAAACGAAAACTTCTAGAAAAGCAGAAGAAAGGTAAAAAACGCATGCGTCAAGTAGGTAATGTAGAGGTGCCGCAGGAAGCCTTTATGGCCGTTCTTAAATTAAACGATTAATAGGCTATTGCAATTTTTGATTTTTTAGCTGGTCCATTCTCTAATAACGGATTACTATGTTTGGTTTTTAACCAACATTAATCTATTAAATTTTTAGTGATTGTCCCTAAGAATTAATTACGGCTGTGTTTCTTTATTTGGATCTTCTAAAGGAAACATTTTGCCTAAATATGCCAATTTATATCCTTTCTGTATATCAGTAAAGTCTTTACTGTAAGCTGTTATAATTTGAATATCCCCGGCTGGGTCTTTCAAGAATAAAGGAACAATATCGACATCTGCCTTCGTTATTTCTATTAAACCCTCATAATGCTCAGTATCGTGAAGGTCTATTTCATGTATGGCCGGATATTTTCTAGCAGCTTCCATAAGTTTTATAAAATCATCTGTATGCGAAAATAGGCCCTCTTTAGGGTTGTTTTCTGGATCAGTCATTTCATCTGCATCAACCAATCTAAATGATCCATTTTCTCCAAATACATCTTGAAATTTATTTATAGCATACTTATTTATGTCTGAATTCCCTGTTAAGGCCATTAAATATCCAATATCATTAAGTTCTATGTTATCGGTTAAGCTATCTGAATATATGTTAGCCGAAAATGCTTCTAAGCCCAATTTATTTGCTTTATCAATGTTAGATTGATTGTTGTCGATTAAAACAACATGCCTGTCATTTTGGTGTAAATAATTACCTATTAACCTTGATGCTTTTGAGGCTCCCAATATTAATATGCCTTCAGACTTGTTTAGGAATACTCCAATTAATTTAGCAATTACCCTAGCTGTTGTAGCATTTAAAAGTACCGTACCTAGTACAATCATAAAAACAAGAGGGGTTATGTATTCTGCTCCTGGTTCTCCTTTAGCTAATAACTTAGACCCAAATAGTGATGCTATACCCGCCGCAACGATACCTCTAGGGCCAACCCAACTTATAAATATTTTCTCGTTAAGTTTTAAATTAGAACCTATAGAGCTAAGAAAAACACCAAGTGGCCTAATCAATAATACTATTGAGAGAAATAAAGCTATAGTTTTCCATGTATAAATTAATTCTAGATCTGTAATATTGATATTGGCGGCAAGTAAAATAAACAATATAGAAATCAACAATATACTTAGCGATTCTTTAAAGTAAAGCAACTCTTTAATATTTGGTAAATTAGTATTCCCCATTACCATACCCATAACAACAACAGCCAATAAACCAGATTCATGAGCAAATACATCAGACATTACAAATACGCCCAATACCGCCGAAAGTGACACTACATTCAATAAATAATGTGGAATAAAACTCTTTTTAATTAAAAAAGTAAGCGCATGTGCAAATGTGAACCCAAAAGTAAAACCAAATAATAATATTTTAGCAAACTCAACTAGGGCGGTCATTGTATATGCCTGGCCTTCACCTACACTTATAAACTCGTATACCAATACGGCAGCCAATGCCCCTATAGGATCAATAAGAATACCTTCCCATTTTAGAATTGCCGAAATATCTTTTTTAAGCGGTATATTTCGTAATATAGGTGTAATTACTGTTGGCCCAGTAACGATAATCAAAGCAGAAAATAAAAAACAAAGCTGCCAAGAAAGCCCAAAAAGAAAATAAGCTGCCAATGCTGCTCCAAAAAATGTAGTTAAACTTCCTAAGGTTATTAACTTTGTTATAACTGGACCTATACTACTTATTTCTGACCGTTTTAATGTTAAACCTCCCTCAAATAAAATAATACTAATGGCAAGTGAAACAAAATAATATAGGCTTTCCCCTGGAAAAAGCCCTTTGCTTCCATTCCATATAGGTTCAATAATTTTAGACCCATCTTCGGTATAAAGTGTTGATAATGGCCCAACCAATAACCCAATAAGAATTAACGGTAATATAGCTGGTAATTTAAAACGCCATGCCACCCATTGCGCAAGTATCCCTAAGATTATTATTCCAGCAAGCTCTAGCATCTAATTTGTTTTGGATAAAAATAACAATTAAACGCCACTATAAGTCATAAAAAATATCCCATGAACAGCATTTGTAGATTATCCCTATTAGCTATATAAAACATTTTTTAAGTTTTCCTTTTTTTATAGCTTAAAGTATAGGCTAACTATGATGTCTGAAAATGTGAATGTAATCTTATACTTTTTACTATTTAGCTTTGTTGCGTATTTAGTAATAAATGGCCAAGACACCTACTTAATTTCATTCAGTATAATCATAGTACTTTAGAGATTATTAGACTAAATGATAATGGTGCAAGTATGTTCATTGGAGGGAATCTATTTTCATATTATTTTAATAATGCCGTATTATACCAATGTAGTAATTTTCAACCACTACAATAGTATTTAATAAAACTCTATTTTGCCTAAACATAACTGCTAACATGCTAATAAACAGCATTAAATGTATATTTTACACCCAATTATCTCTTACAAAAGATGAAGAAAATACTTGATTTTAAACAGTACTTTTATACCTTAGTCTATAGTTATAGCCTCTTAATAAGAAAACAAGAAATGTTACGTACATTAAGGAATAGGCTTACTAATTTCTATAAACAAAAAAGTACTAATTAAAAGGACTTTATATTGCTCGTAAAAAAACAATTTTCAATATTTAATAAACCCATACTAGAAGGTCTATTTGTCTTTTTATTAGTATTGTTTATAAGCCAAACAATTACCTATCAAAGATTTCAATTAAAAGAGCAATCCGAAAAGAATGAAATTAACCAAAGAGTTTCAAGACTTAAAGATGATTTACAAAATGTTCTAGGACAAAGTTATAATGTTACACAAACATTAGCATTCATCGTTGATAATTATGGCATACCAGAAAACTTTGATAGTGTAGCTAAATTACTTTTAAACAGCAATAAAAACATTGATGCTCTAGAACTTGTAAATAGTAAAGGGATAATTACACATGTTTATCCTTTAATAGGTAATGAAGTTTTGGGCCTTAATATATTAAATGACCCAGATAATAAATTTGGTGCTAGAGTAACCCTTGAAAGAAAAGATTATTACACAGCTGGCCCCATACACTTAAGGCAAGGTGGTTCTGGTATTATTGGAAGAAGACCTCTATATAAAGAAGGAGAATTTAATGGTTTTTCGGCGGCAGTGGTTAGGCTTTCAACCGTTTTATCTGCAATACAAATTGATTCTATTAAGGATAATCACTTTTCTTATCAATTATCTAAAGTAAATCTAGACAATACAGAAGAAGTTTTTTATAGCACTAAAACTACCATTGGAGATGACGCAATAAGTATTCCCCTAACAACAAGTAAAGGTGAATGGAAACTTTATGTTATTTCAAATAAAACAACATCAGATTCTTCCATTATTTTATTTTCCGTTTTAGGGCTATTGCTTTCCCTTGTCTGTGGTATACTCGTTTGGCAACTTGCAAGTCAACCTCAAAAATTGTCTCAATTAGTAGATGAGAAAACAGCTTTGCTAAAAGAAAGTCGTGAGCGTTATAAACTCCTTGTAGAACAAGCCTCGGATGGCATATTTTTATCAGATATGCAAGGTAATTTAACAGATGCCAATACCTATGGTGTTCAACTATTTGGATATACCAAAAAAGAACTTCTTACTAAAAATTTAAAAAATTTAATTACTGCAGACAATTTAGCCAAAGAACCTTTGCGGCATACTGAAATGGGTTTAGGAGACACCTTGCTCTATGACCGTGTATTAATTAAAAAAGATGGAACCCTCCTTAATGTTGAAGTCAGTGCCAAAAAAATAAATGAAACTACAGTTCTTGGTATAGTAAGAGATTCCACTATTAGAAAAGAGCTTGAACAAAATGTACAAGAAAATTTACAAAAATTCAGCAAAGCCTTTAATAGTGGTTTTGTTGGTATGGTCATAAAAGATGAAAACAAATGTTTTGTAGATGCCAATAATTATTTTTTAAATCTAATAGGCTATTCCCTAGAAGAAATAAAAGGAAAAAATATACCAGAAGTAGGCTTAGTAAACATGGAAGAAGCTTTAAAAACAAACCCTGCCATAAAAGCCTTTGCTTCTTCTGAAAGGGTTGGTAAAATTGAGGTAGATTTCACAACTAAACAAGGTGAAATTATACATGTAATTACCTCAATGGAACCTTTTGAATATCAAGGTAAAAAATATAGCATAAGCACCTATGTTGACCAAACAGAAATTAAAAAAGCAAGTTTAAAAGTTTCACAAAGTGAAAGGAAATATAGACAACTTACAGAACGAATTTCCGATGCCCTAATTTCATTTGATAAGGATTGGAATTTTATTAGTATAAATGCCCGAGCAGCTAAAATAGTAGGCATGGATCCAGTCGAAATGATAGGTAAAAACCTTTGGGAAGAATTTCCAGACTTAAAAAACTCTGAGGCCTACGCATTTTTTAGGGGCGCAATGGCTCGCCAAGTTTTTACACAATTTGAACAATACCATGAAAAATTTGATAGGTGGTTAGAAAACTATCTTTACCCATCTCCACAAGGGCTATCAATTTATTTTAGGGATATTACAAGAAAGAAAAATTCAGAAATAGAAAAACAAAAACTAATTGCTATTATAGAAAATAGTCCTGGTTTTATTGGTTTAGCCGAATTGAACGGACAATCCTTATATATTAATGAGGCTGGTAAAAAATTAGTGGGTATCTCAGATGGTCAAGATATTTCGAATATTTCTATTCTAGATTTTTTTCCAAACGAATATCGTAGTGTTGTTAAGAATAGTCACTTACCGTATGTTAGGGAAAATGGTTTGTGGACTGGCCAGATTCCGTTTAGAAACTTCAAAACAAACTCAGAAATTCCATTAGATCTTTCTAGTTTTTTAATTCATGATAAAATTACAAATGACCCTATTGCGATTGGCTGCATTGCTTTTGACCTCAGCGAACATAATAAAACACAAAATAAAATATTAGTACTCCAAGCTAAAATGAATGCCGCCATTCGTATTGGTAAAATTGGGTATTGGGACTTTAATATTGAAACTGAAACCTTTATATGTTCTCCTATAATGTATGACATCTATGATATTGATCAAGATGCAGTTATGACAATAGAGTTTCTTGAGGGTCTTATACACCCTGACGATTTAGAAAAGCATCGTCAAAATATAAGAGAAATAATAACTGAAGCGTTACATCATTCATCCACCTATCGCATAATTGTTCGTGATGGCACTATTCGTCATTTATTAATAGAAATGGAGGTGGTTAGAAACAAAGAAAACATACCAATAAAATATTGGGGAACTGTCATAGATATTACCAAACAAAAAGAGGCAGATTATGAAATTATAGAACTCCAATCTAAAATGGATGCCGCTATACGTATTGGTAAAATAGGGTATTGGGATTTTGATATAGCAACCGAAAAAATAACATGGTCTTCTAGAATGTATGAAATATATGAGGTTGAACAAGATGTTACTGTAACACTTCAGCTTCTTGAAAGTCTTATTCATCCTGATGATTTATTTACTCATAGAGAAGTTGTAGAACGCACGGCTATTGAAAATAAAACACACTCTTTAATATATAGAATAATCGTCAATGATGGCTCGGTAAAATATTTGTCTGTTGATATGGAGACTCAATTAGATGCAGATAATAATCCAGTTAAGTTTATAGGTACTGTAGTCGATGTCACTGAACAAAAAGAATCTGAAAATAAAATACTCGATTTACAGTCTAAAATGAATGCGGCCATAAGAATTGGACAGTTTGGCTATTGGAATTGGGAGATGGATAAAGAAACCGTTGAGTGGTCCAAAGAAATGTACAAAATACATCATGTTGATCCAAGTATTACAATGACACCAGAATTAGTTAGAGAAACTATTTACCATGAAGATCATTACTTAATGGAAAATAAATTGAAGAAAAAGAAAGGTGACCAATCTTCAACACTAAATATTTATAGAATACTTCTTAAAGACAATACATTTAGACACTTTTTAGCTTTTTCTGAAGTACTTTACGATGCCAAGGGCCAACCAATTAGGTATCACGGAACTGCAATGGATATTACCAAAAGTGTATTGGCCGAAGAAGCACTTAAGGAAAGTGAAGAGAAATTTGCAAAGGCATTTGAAACAAATTATGTGGGAATGCTGTTAATGGATACTGAACAAAATATAATTGAAGCAAATGAAACAGTTTACACCCTTTTAAATACTTCTAAAGAAGAGTTGATTGGTAAAAAAATAATAGAATCTGGTATTATAATCCTAGACGATTATTATTTAGAAAAAAGAAAAAAAGCGTTAGCTTCCTTTTTTAAAGACGGCAGACAAATTAATGAGGAATTTAAAGTAACACTTAGAAATGGTCAGAAAAAAACACTTTTAATTTCTAAAGAATTTTTACAAATAAAAGATGCGCCAAAAGTTCTAGTCACATTAATTGACGACACAAAAAGAAAAGAAGTAGAAGAGGCCTTAGAAACCCAATTTGTAGAGCTTAAAAAAACGAATTCTGAATTGGATAGTTTTGTCTACAGTGCATCGCATGAGCTAAGAGCTCCATTAGCTTCTGTTTTAGGCCTAATACAGCTAACTTTATTAGAAGAACAAGAACCTCAATTAAAGCTTCATTTAAATATGATGGAAAAATCTATTGTACGTTTAGATGACTTTATTAAAGATATTATAGAATATTCACGTAATAAACATGTAGATATTAAATTAGAAACTATAAATTTCATTAACTTAATTGAAAATTCAATCGAGAGTTTATGGTATTTAGAAAATACTAGTAAAATAAACATTGATATTGCCGTTAATGAAGCTATAGAATTTGTTTCTGACAGTAAAAGAATTTCTATTTTATTGAATAATTTTATCTCTAATGCGATAAAATATCATGATTTAAATAAAAATTCACCATCAATTTGGATAAGCGTTAAAACCTCTAAAAAAGAGGCGGTAATAATAATAAAGGACAATGGAGTTGGTATTGATAATGACCAATTAGACAAAATTTTTGATATGTTTTATAGAGTATCATCTAAAGTAATGGGTACTGGAATTGGGCTGTTTATTGTAAAAGAAGTGCTAGCAAAATTAAATGGAACTATAACTGTAAAATCAAAAATAGGAGAAGGGTCAATCTTTACCTTAAAAATACCTAATGAATCTAATAGAACATAATATGAGCAAAGACGTAAACATACTATTGATAGATGATTCGGATGTGGATAATTTTATCAACAAAGCAATTATTTCGAAAGAAGATAATGTTTCTACTATTACTACATTAACCTCTGCCTCTGATGCTTTAAACCACCTTAACAGTATTATTGACCAACCGGAAAACTACCCAGATGTAATTTTCTTGGACATTAAAATGCCAAGAATGAATGGGTTTGAGTTTTTAGATGAATATATGAAACTCCCCGAGAGCCTAATAAATCATTGTACCGTTTACATCTTAAGCTCTTCTATAGACTCTATAGATACTAACAAAGGCAAAGAATATCCTATTGTAAAAAAACACCTAACAAAGCCTTTGGCACATCATAAAATTGCAAAACTACTACCAAAATATTAACTATTAATTGCATTTTAGAGGTTTATATTTACTTCACTAAATGATAATATATTCTTAATAATCCTAAGATATCATACGCTTTTATTATTTTGCCCTTTATGAAAATTTATCCTGTTGAAACTGGTAATTTTAAATTAGATGGTGGGGCTATGTTTGGTGTAGTTCCAAAAACTATTTGGCAGAAAACAAATCCAGCAGACAGTAACAATCTTATTGATATTGCTGCACGAAGTTTATTAATTGAAGATGGTAATCGCCTTATATTAGTTGATACTGGTATGGGAAATAAGCAATCGGACAAGTTTTTTGGCTATTACTACCGTTGGGGAGATTTCAATATTGATGCTTCGCTAAAAAAATATGGTTTTCATAGAGATGATATCACCGATGTTTTTTTTACGCACTTACATTTTGATCATTGTGGCGGTGCAATACAGTGGAATAAAGATCATACCGGTTATGAACCTGCATTCAAAAATGCCAAATTTTGGACCAATAAAAATCATTGGAAATGGGCCACAGAACCTAATCCGCGAGAAAAAGCTTCTTTTTTAAAAGAAAACCTTTTTCCAATGAAGGAGAGCGGTCACCTAACTTTTATGGATAGTGCAGAAGATGGTTTTCTAAAGAATAGTCCGCTAGGTTTTGATATTCGCTTTGTAGATGGCCATACAGAAAAACAAATGCTACCACAATTTTCTTATAAAGGAAAGACTATTGCATACGTTGCTGATTTAATACCTACCGTTGGTCATATTCCATTACCCTATGTAATTGGATATGATACTAGACCATTACTTACGATGACGGAGAAAGAATTATTCCTTAATCAGGCTGTAGAAAACAATTACTATTTGTTTTTTGAACATGATGCACACAACGAATTATGCACTTTAAAACATACAGAAAAAGGTGTTCGGTTAGATCAAGTATATACCTTTGACGATGTCTTCAATTAATTTTACACCATTATATAATAACTATAAATAATTTATTAATACGTTTCCCTTTTATGACAAATACATATTTTAAATCCATTTTTATTTTATCAATAGCAGCTTTAATATCTAGTTGTGGAAGTACCAGCCCTGCAGGTGGTAGCGGCCTTATTTTAACTCCAGTAGAAAATATAGATACTACTCCTTTAAAAATAGCCGACTTAACAACAGCCGAGAAAAATAATTGGGGGCATTTAGATTTAGTTGCCGATACTATTCCTGGTATGAGTGTTGACAAGGCTTATAACGAAATCATAAAAAATAAAAAAGGTACTAAAACCATTGTTGCAGTATTAGATTCTGGAATTGATTTAAACCACGAAGACCTTAAAAATGTTTTATGGACCAATACCAAAGAAAAAGCAAATAACGGTAAAGATGATGATGGTAATGGGTACATAGACGATATTCATGGATACAACTTTTTAGGAGAGTCCTATAATGAACAGTTAGAATATGTGCGTATGCTTCGCTTAAATATTGGTGACGAAACTACCTTATCTAAAGCAAAAGCGAAGTTAGAAACAGAATATGCGGAGGCTTTACAAGGCAAACAACAATACGAGCAAATATTCCAAGCTGTAAAAAATGCAGATTCTGAAGTTAAAAAATACTTGAAGAAAGAATCATATACTAAAAAGGATTTAGCAGACATTAAAACTACTGATCAGGCAATGCAACAAAATATTGCTATCCTTAATCAAATGTTTGGAATTAAAGATACCATACCAGAAGTTTTAAATGATCTAAATGACGGTCTTAAATATTACACAGAACAACTTAACTATAATCTAAACAAAGATTTTAATGGTAGAGAATCTGTAGGTGATAATGCTTATGATTTAACTGACGTTAATTATGGAAATGGAAATCCTAAAAATAGGGTAGATGATGAAAGCCACGGTACACATGTTGCTGGTATAATTGCAGCTGAGCGCAATAACGGAAAAGGAGCAAACGGGGTTGCCAATAATGTTGCTATAATGAGTATTAGAGCAGTACCTAATGGCGATGAATACGATAAAGATATTGCTAGAGGTATTCGTTATGCTGTTGATAATGGCGCAAGAGTAATTAACGGAAGTTTTGGAAAGTCTTTTTCTCCAAAAGCAGAATGGGTGTATGAAGCTATAAAATATGCAGCTGATCATAATGTGCTTTTTGTTCATGCAGCTGGAAATGATGGTGCTAATTTAGACGACCCAACAATTGGCAATTACCCTAATGATCAAGTAAAAAATGGACCTGAGATTGCTGATAATGTTATTACTGTGGGTGCCCTAAATCCTAAATATGGTTCTGAGTTAGTAGCTAGCTATTCTAATTATGGCAAGATAAACGTAGATATTTTTGCCCCAGGAACGGATATTTATTCTAGTTATCCAAATAATGAGTATGAATACTCCCCAGGTACTTCTATGGCAGCACCAGCAGTTGCGGGGGTTGCGGCACTACTAATGTCTCAATACCCAACGCTAACAGCTGCACAGGTTAAAAAGATAATTTTAGAATCAGGACTGCCTATTAGAGCAAAAGTAATATTAGGTGGAGATAATGCAAAAAGCGCATCTCTAGACCAAATTTCAACTTCTGGTAAAATTGCAAATGCATATAACGCGTTAGTATTGGCTAGTAAAGTAGCTGCCGGACAGGTTCAATTATAATAATTACTATACAACGATGATAAAATCAATAATTACTTTTTTTACCGCTTTATTTACAATAGGACTAGTAGCTCAGAATAAAACTGACTATTGGCAACAGCATGTAGACTATACTATGGAAGTGGAAATGGATGTTGATAATTTTCAATATACCGGAACACAAACTTTAGTATACACGAATAACTCGCCCAACGAATTAAAGAGGGTGTACTTCCATTTATATTTTAATGCCTTTCAACCTGGCAGTGAAATGGATATTCGTTTACAGTCTATTGCTGATCCAGATGATAGAATGATTACTGAAGAAAAGAAAAGTAGAATATCAATTCTTACAGAGAGCGAAATGGGATATTTACACCCGACTACTTTAACTCAAGATGGTAAAGAAGTTTCTTTTTCTGAGGAAGGTACTGTACTAGTGGTTGAATTAGCTTCGCCTATTGCCGCAGGTAGCAAGTCTACTTTTAATATGGCGTTTAAAGGTCAAGTGCCATTACAAATTAGACGTTCTGGTAGAAATAGCGAAGAAGGTGTTGCTTTATCTATGAGTCAATGGTATCCAAAACTTGCCGAATATGATTTTGAAGGTTGGCATGCAGATCCTTATATAGCTCGTGAGTTTCAGGGTGTTTGGGGAGATTTTGATGTGAAATTAACTTTAGACAAAACGTATACAGTTGGTGGTACTGGTTATCTTCAAAACCCAAACGAAATTGGTCATGGTTATGAAACGCCTGGAACAAAAATTAAAAAGCAAAAAGGCAAGACATTAACTTGGCATTTTAAAGCCCCTATGGTACATGATTTTATGTGGGCTGCTGATCCTGAATATATTCATGATATTCAACAAGTACCTAATGGTCCTGTGCTACATTTTCTTTATAAAGACAATCCTGAAATTTTAGAAAACTGGAAAAACCTTCAACCTAAAACCGTTGCAGCAATGGAGTTTTTTAATAAAAATATAGGTGAATATCCTTATGATCAATATTCTGTTATACAAGGTGGTGACGGCGGTATGGAATATGCCATGTCTACTTTAATAACAGGTGAACGCAAATTTGTTAGTCTTGTTGGAGTAATGGCGCACGAAATGGCGCATTCATGGTTTCAACACATTCTTGCTACGAACGAAGCTAAACATGAATGGATGGATGAGGGGTTTACCTCATTTATCTCTAAGCTTTGTATGAGTGAGATTATGGATTATGAAAAAGAAAACCCTTTTGAGGGAACTTACAAAGGATATAGAAACCTAGCCCTATCTGGAAAAGAACAACCACAAACAACCCATGCAGATCGTTATGACCTAAACTTTGCTTACGGAGTATCTGCCTATAGCAAAGGTTCAATATTTTTATCGCAATTAGGCTATGTAATTGGTCAAGATAAATTAATGGAGACTATTCGTAGGTATTATGATGAGTTTAAATTTAAGCACCCAGTACCAAATGATATTAAACGAGTAGCTGAAAAGGTTTCTGGATTTGAGCTAGATTGGTATTTAACTGATTGGACTCAAACCACCAACACTATTGACTACGGAATTAAAGAAGTTGTTGCTGCAGAAAACACTACAAAAGTAACTTTAGAGCGTTTAGGTTCAATGCCAATGCCTTTAGATATTTTAGTAGTTTATAATGATGATACAAGAGAAACTTTCTATGCTCCATTACGTATGATGCGTGGCGAAAAAGAGAATCCGTATGCCGGCATTGAGCGCACAGTTATAGAAGATTGGGCCTGGGCTTACCCAACATATAGTTTTATAATCAACAAACCATTATCATCAATAAAAGCAATTGTTATAGATCCTTCTCAACTAATGGCTGACATTATTTTAGAAAATAATGTTTGGCAAGCAGAGTAGTTTCTTTTGCTAAACTTTAAGATATTTATGCCTCCATATTGGGGGCTAATTCTTTTTAAATCTTATTTTATAATGGATGCATCCTACGGAAAAAAGGAGAAACTAAAAAGTAAAGTACTCATCACCCAATTGTTTGATGAGGGTAGGGGTATTTCTGTTTATCCGTTGAAATTAATTTATTTATCCGTAGAGAAAAAAGAAGTGCCCATCAAAACCGCAGTTACCGTATCTAAGCGAAATTTTAAAAGTGCGGTCAATAGAAACCACATTAAACGTTTGCTAAGAGAGTCTTACAGACTCAACAAAGCCCTAGTTTTTAACAATACAGATGCAAACTTTGCGTTTCTATTTTTATAC
>TARA_R110002051_G_scaffold322859_3_pt1 | contig 24575 bp, 26 predicted proteins | sample TARA_R110002051 | Tara Oceans TARA_R110002051 (sample SAMEA4397023) | marine metagenome | biome: Polar Biome; feature: [MES] marine water layer (ENVO:01000295) within the mesopelagic zone...; material: water (ENVO:00002006), including particulate matter (ENVO:01000060) such...
CGCCGTCTTCAATGCCAGTACGGCAGAAACACGTTTTGCAAAATCGCGAAACTCAAACACAGGATCGATCCGATCCCCCTCGAACAGGCGGCCGGATTGAAAATCGACATAAAAGGGATTTCCCGTCCTCTCCCGAACGACTTGCGTCTCGCTCAGCAACGGGTTGAAGGCTTCAATCAACTCATCCCGCAGCCCTGCGTCATCCACTTTGCCGGGCTCACCCTCGAACACACCTGTTCCGGTACCGCCCTGCAGCACGGACGCAAAGCTCGAACGCACACTATCGAGCACGTCGTCGCTCTTGCCCGACTGGCGGGTAGAGATTGAATTTAAAAAAATGAAAAACGCGAGAAGGAGCAAGAACAGGCTCAGAAATAACGGCAAGCTACCGAGCTGGCTTGCACCACGCGCCTTGTCTTCGCCTTGCGCCATAGACTACTTGTTGAGTTGGTCCATCAGCGCATCAATTTCTTCCTGTGTCTTAGCATCGGAAGGCAGCTGAGGACCGTTCAACAAACCCTCTTCTGAGAACGGTTCACTGCCTGATTTTTCTACATTTTCCGGGTGCTTGTCACGATTTCTTTTCGTCCCGGATGAAGGATCGCCGTGACCGTGGCCCGTATGGGACAATACAGCCTCGACCCGATCCGCGACGCCATCGAGTGTCTTGTGGATTCGGCCGACCCTTTGGCCGGTCAAATCCTGGAAACCGCAAGCCTCGAAAATTTCGACAATAGCCTCGCCCACAGCCGCCGAAACCGCTTCGGTCATACCATCCCGCAACTCGTCGATCTTTTCGACGGCGGTCAGGATTCTCTCGGCTGCCTCTTCGGCAACCAAGGCCATGGCATCAAGTTCCCGCGCCGCTTCCGGCAACAGATCCTCGCGGATTTCTTTTTCACTCATAAAAAAATCCCCCGCGCGGAATCCGGTACCAGAGCTTTGCCAGATCAGAAGGCCCCGATAACCGCAGTCATCTTCGTCTTCAGCGTCTCTGCATTGAAAGGCTTAACAATATAATTGTTCACCCCGGCCTGCTTCGCCGCCACAACGTTCTCTGTCTTGCTCTCGGCCGTGACCATAATGAACGGAGTGCTTTTCAGCTTCGCGTCGGCCCGGACTTCCTTAAGCAACTGCAGGCCCGTCATCGGTTCCATGTTCCAGTCGGAGATCACAAGACCGTATTCATCGCCGCGGCGCAGAATCTGCAAGGCGGCACTGCCATCGCTTGCTTCATCCACATTATTGAAACCAAGCTGCTTAAGAAGGTTCCGAATAATGCGCAACATTGTCTTGTAGTCATCGACAATGAGAATCCGCATGCCCTTGTCGACAGCCATCGGCACCTCTCCACTTTTTTTAAAGGCCGGGCCCCGCCCGGCTTTCGATTAACCAACTCTCAGACACTAACAGCAATCCTGTTAAAAGGTCGTTAATGCCTGATATCCCGATGGAATACTGCGAATTGGACATTCTCGGCAAGCAAAGTCTGATTCAGCCTTCATAGGCATACAATTTTTACGGCATAATCAGTTGGTGGTGGGGATAGTTCTGCGCTCTGCGATTCGCGACGTTACTTCTTTGGCTTTTTGCGGCCGCATATTGGCAAGCACGGATGCGGACTTCGATGCCTTCATCCGATCAAAGACCCGGAGCAGGATATCCATGTCCAGCTCGTCGAAAATACGCGCCGCGTCTTTTGGCTTCATTTTCTCGTAAATCTGCACGAGTCCCTTGATTTCGCCCTCTTCCTGCTCGTCGTAGGTCTTGATCAGGCCTTCGATTTCCGCCCTGACCTTCTGCAGTTCGACAATCTTCTTGTCGATCCGGTCTTCGGCCGCAGTCAGCAATCCTTCTTTCTGGATCACGGTCTGCTCGCGCGCATCCAGCTCCTTGCGCCGCTTGGACAGATCCTGCAGCAGCTCGATTTCCGAGCGTGTGAAGAGAACGGGGTCGAGTGGTTTGTCTCCGTCATCGCCTTTCGCCGGCTCCGTAGCCTGTGCCAACTGTTGCGAATCGAGAGCACTTTCCGCTTTGCCCGAAGATGGCGCAGGGCTGTCCGCCTCGGCAAAAGCCGCGACACTGACCGGCGACTTCCCGTTCTTGAGAACATCCCAGATACCAACAACCTTTACGCCCATAAGAAACAGGGCAACGACGACCACAACCGGAAGAACGCGTACAAAAGCACCAGAACGCCTGACGAGTTTGCGCGGTGTCCCTGCCTGACGCTGTTCCTGGGGAACCGAAGCCTTTCCCGCGGCGCGCCGTGCCGGTGCCCTGCCCCTGACGGCATGACCGCCCTGCACGCGGGCTGCATTCGGGGTCGCGATTTGCTCATCTGCGTCTGGCAGCGGCACCGCCGCTGCTTTCCGTCCCTGTCTGTCATATGCCATCAGCGTGCGTTCCTCAGTGCTTTCAGCAGCTCTTCCTCAGCTTCCGACCGGGGCGACCCTGAAGCTGATTCATCGGCCTGATGAGCCCCCCGTCCCGCGCCGGCCCGTCCCATCTCATGGCCACGTCCGGCATCCTGACCGCGTCTCGGGGCGGGTGCCGGGCGTTTCGCCCCCGGCTTCCGGCCCTGTTCTGATTTTGCCGATGCGGAGTGTCCCGCGACGGACTGGGGCGCTGCAGATTGGGCCGCGGCAACCTGAGACCGGGGGTCTGCGGAAACAACCTTGGTGCCTTCACTCACACTGGCAAGGCGCCCTGAAACGATATCTGCACGCTCCACAAGAAAAGCAAGTTCATCACGAAGAGCTTCCGCTTTGGAGGCCGCTTCCCTGAATACGGATTTCCCGTTTTCTCCGGCATTCCGTAATCCCGCCGTCGCCGATTCCGCTCGCGCGCAGGCGACGTTCAGCTTGTCGACAAAGACTTCCATCTCGTCATGATTTCCGCGCAGACGATTCAGCTTACGGTTCAGGATCATCGCGTAAACGATGGTGGTCAGCAGCAGCACCACCAGGAGGCCATCAAGGACAAGAGGAAGGATTGTTTCGCTCATTCCGTCCGCCTACATCTTTCGCAGCTTCTGCTTGATCTTGACCGCGATATTACCGTTCCGCTGCCCCATCCCGCCAACAAAGAGCGGAACGTCGCCGCACCGCATGTCGATTGTCGATTTCGGGCTGGCGTTCAGCAGCAGCTTCGTGCCCGGCTTCCAGTTCAGAACATCGTTGAGCGACAGGACAACCTGGTCCAGCACGGCTTCAAGCTCGATATCCGTTGCCCACAGCTCGTTCGCCAAGTGAGTTTCCCAGATCGAGTCACGGCCGAATTTCTCCCCCATGAACATCTGCAGAAGCAGCTCGCGAACCGGCTCAAGGGTTGCGTAGGGAAGCATCAGCTCAAGACGCCCGCCGCGATCTTCCATGTCGATACGAAGGCGCGCCAGTACCGCCGCGTTGGCGGGCCGGGCAATCGTGGCGAATCGCGGGTTGGTTTCCAGCCGGTCGAACCGGAATGTCACCGGACTCAACGGATCGAACGCAGCGGACAGATCGCTCAGCACGACCGTGACCATCCGTTCCACCAGATTACGTTCGATCGTGGTGTAGGGACGGCCTTCAATACGCATTGCCGCCGTGCCCCGGCGACCGCCGAGAAGAACGTCGACGATGGAATAGATCAGCGCTGAATCGACAACCAGCAGACCGTAATTGTCCCATTCCTCCGCCTTGAACACGCTCAGCATCGCCGGTAGCGGGATCGAGTTCAGATAGTCGCCGAAGCGAATGGAGGTGATGTTGTCGAGCGAGACCTCAACGTTATCGGAGGTAAAGTTACGCAGGCTGGTCGACATCATCCGCACGAGACGGTCGAACACGACCTCAAGCATCGGAAGACGCTCGTAGGAGACCAGAGCCGAATTGACGATGGCCTGGATACCCGAGGTATCACCATCACCGCCGGCGCCTTCGTCAAATCCGAGAAGAGAGTCGATTTCGTCCTGGTTTAGAACCCGGGCGCCAGTACCACTGCCGCCACCAACATCATCTTCATCGTCTTCACCCATCGCCTCCCATTCGGCGGCGAGATCATCATCGGCCATGCGAATTCCTCACTGAACCAGCATTTCCTTGAACAGCACGTCTTTCACTCGCGCCGGGCGAACCGCCAGGTTCACACGCCGGAGCAATTCCTCGCGCAAGCGATACATGCCGGCGGAGCCTTGCAGGTCGTCCACGCGAAGCTCACGTAAATATACCTGAAAATTGTCCACGATACGCGGCAAGTTCTGATTAACGACATCCACATCCGCCGGATCGCTGACTTCCAGCGCGATTTTAATCTTCAGGAATGCCGTTTTGCGGCTGTTCGTATTCAGATTGACGATAAGGTCGGGCACCTCGAAGAAAATCGCCTGGGCAGAATGCTTTTCTTCCACCACTTCCTGCTGTTCCGCTCCGGCCTCGACTTCGGGTGGGTGCTCTTCACCGCCCAGCATGCCAAGCATGATCGCCGCGCCAGCCCCGACCCCGACAAGGAGCAACAGAGGCAGCAATACAAACAGGATGATTTTCTTGGGACTTAGCTTACGACTGCTCTCTTCTTCACCCGCGTCACCACCGTCCTCAACGACTTCGCCTTCCTCGGCCATGCGTTCCGTCCTGTTCCAAACCCATCTCAACAGCCCGAAAAAGGCTGAATATGGCAAAGCGCATTCAGTCTGACCCGACCGGCGCGCTTATTGAATAATGCACGCAGTCCCAGCATCGGCAACCGGACACGGTTAAAGAGTAAAGCATATAGCGCGCCAATTCTCCATATTTATCATAAACTTCGCGAAATGAGCGAACCCAGTCTCTAAAGACACACGCGCGCAAGACTTGAGATGCGCATATGCGGGGGCCGCCCCACTCCAAAACACCGCCCGGCAAAAGCTTCCACCCTGGCCCGACTTGCCGTTCAGAGAGCTCGCACTCCCGCGCAGGGAAACTCAAGCATCTGATTTTTCACATTTTTCCAACTGGCACGAAACCTGCTTAGTAGTCGGCACTGGCCGTAGAAAGCGGCGATTTTGACACTGGTTGGGAATTATCGTCATGGAAAATGCGATCTATATCGGGCTCTCCCGGCAATCCGCCCTTCGGCGCGAGCTGTCTTTGGTCGCCAACAACATCGCGAACTCAAGCACCGCCGCCTTCAAGCGGGAAATCGCTCTCTACTCGCCTTATGAAACAGACACCAAGATGGACGAAAAACTGGATTTCGTGATCGATCACGGAACCATCGTCATCCATCAGCCCGGCACACTTGAGCCGACACAGAACACGTTCGATGTCGCCATCGAAGGCCCGGGCTTCTTCACGGTCGATAACGGCCGGGAGCAGATGTACACGCGTAACGGCAACTTCAAGCTCGACCCGGATAACCAGCTGGTCACCGGCAATGGCGAGCTGGTCATGGACCTGAACGACAACCCCATCTTCATCCCGCAAGACGGCCGCAAGATCGAAATTGCAAACGACGGCACCATCAGCGCGGGACCGGAAGTGCTCGGCAATCTGAAGATCGTCGAATTTGACGATCTGCCCCGCATGCATAAGCGGGGCGGCAGCACTTTTGAGACGACGGAACAGCCCAGACCTTCCGAGAACTCAAAATTGCTCCAGGGCCACCTTGAGACCTCGAACGTCTCCGCGATCACGGAGCTGACACGGATGATCGACATTCAGCGCAGCTACGAAGGCGTGAAGAATATGTTGGATCAGGAAGCTGAAAGACTTCGCACCTCGGTCCGTAAACTCGGCACCGCCACTGCCGCCTAATTTGCTGGAAGAAGGAATAGAATCATGCAGTCACTGAATATCGCCTCTACCGGCATGCTGGCTCAGCAGACCAACGTCGAGGTCATCTCCAACAACATCGCCAACATGAACACCACCGCCTTCAAGCGGCACCGGGCCCAGTTCCAGGATCTGCTGTATCAAGATCTGCGGCGGGTTGGCTCGAACTCCTCGGACGCGGGCACGATTGTCCCGTCCGGTATCCAGCTTGGTGTTGGTGTGCGCACCGCCGCCACCTACCGGGTCAACGAGCAGGGCTCGCTGATCCTCACGGATAACCAGTTCGATCTGGCCATCCGGGGTAACGGTTACTTCCAGGTCCAGCTTCCGGACGGTGAGACGGCATATACCCGTGACGGCTCCTTCCAGGTGAGCCAGACCGGCGAGCTGGTGACCGCTGACGGCTACACCGTGCAGCCGGGCATCACCGTTCCGGCCGGCGCCATCGGCGTGACGATCAACCAGTCCGGCCAGGTCCTTGTGAAACTGGACGGCCAGACAGCGGAATCGAATGTCGGCCAGATCCAGCTGGCGACATTCCAGAACGATGCCGGCCTTGAGCATGCGGGTAACAACCTGCTGCTCGAAACCGAGGCTTCCGGTGCACCGAGCACGGCAACCCCGGAAACCGCCGGTTTTGGCGGTCTGTTCCAGGGTTATATCGAATCCTCGAACGTGGATCCGGTTCAGGAAATCACCGACCTGATCACGGCCCAGCGCGCTTACGAATTGAATTCGAAGGTCATCGAGACCTCGGATCAGATGATGGCCACGGTCAATCAGGTTCGCTAACGCGGTCTGAACCCGGAAACCAGGGAGTAACGACATGACACGCAAAATGCTGAAGCCACTGACGCTCATCACGGCCGTCGCGCTGTTCGGGATTGCCCTCGGCATCCCGCAGCCGGTGGCGGCGAACGGGACCCAGGGCACACCGCTCTTTGCGAACGAGACCGTCATGCTCGACAGTGACTCGTTGATGTTGAGCGATCTTTTCATCGGCCTGCCGGCCGGAAAGGATGCTCGCGTCGGCGATGCCCCGCTCCCTGGCGAGAACATGGTCGTCCGGCTTGGTACGCTGCAAAAACTGGCAGCGGTCCACAATCTTGACTGGGCACCGCAGCACAATCGTGTGCGTGTCACCGTCCAGCGTGAAGGCCGGGCGGTACCGCTGCAGCTGATCCGGGAAGCCATCACAGACCGTCTGCAACGGGATTATGTTGCCGATAACATCGATGTGGAACTGACCAATCGCCGGCTGACATTGATGATCCCGGCTGGCATGACGCCGGAAATCTCGGTCGATACCATCGACTACAACAGCCAGAACCAGCGTTTCGCGGCCTCTATCTCCGTGCCGATCGGTAACGGCAAGATCATCCGTGCCCAGACCCAGGGCGCAGTCTACCCGGTTATCGAGGTTCCGGTCCTGAGCAAGCATACCGCTCCCGGCGAGACGATCCATGCCAGCGACATCGTCTGGACGGAAATGCGTGCCCGCCGCAGCAACTACAACACGGTAACTTCTGCCGACCAGCTCATCGGCATGAGCGCCCGCCGCCCGATCACCGCGGGCCGCGTGATCCGGCGGACCGATGTGAAGCCGATCGAGCTGATCCACAAGGGCGATCTGGTGACCATGATCTTCAGAACCTCCTTCATGACGCTGACACTGCGCGGTCAAGCCCTCGAGAACGGCGCCCTGAAAGACACCATCCGCGTGAAGAACCTTTCCAGCGGCAAGACCGTTGTCGGTTCGATCACCCAGTCCGGCATCGTCTCCGTGGCTGGCCCGCGTCTTGCGATGAACTAGGCACTCCTTTCAAAGGAACCGGAACAATGAAAAACAAGTCCCTCCCCGCTCTGCTTTCCCGCCTCACAGCTGTTGCCCTGGTTGGTATGTCCGTGAGTGCCTGCAACGTCTTCCAGCGTCTTGCAGACATCGGTAAAACCCCGGAACTCTCTGCAATTCAGAACCCGACGCAGGCAAGTAACTACCGGCCGGTTTCCATGCCGATGCCGGCCCCGGTAACAGCCACCCGGCAGGCCAACTCGCTCTGGGTTGAAGGCTCCCGCGCTTTCTTCGAAGATCAGCGCGCCAGCCAGGTCGGCGACATCATCACGGTGGTTGTCGAGATCGCGGACGAAGCCGCGATCGATAACCGCACCCGGCATGACCGCACACATTCGGATGGCCTGGGCCTGAACGGGTTGTTCGGAGCCGAAACCCTGCTGAGCGACGTCTTCGCCGAAGGAACCACGGGGGCAGGCCTTGTGGATTTGAACTCAAGCATGACGAATGACGGCCGTGGCCGGATTGACCGGAACGAGACCATCAGCCTGCGCGTTGCCGCCGTGGTTACGCAGCAGCTCCCGAACGGGAATATGGTGCTGTTCGGCCGCCAGGAAGTCCGGGTCAACATGGAAGTCCGCGAGATTGTTGTCGGTGGCGTAATCCGGGCAGCAGACATCACGGCAGAGAACACCGTCAGTTATGATGAAATGGCGGAAGCCCGCATCGCTTATGGCGGCCGCGGCCAGATTTCCGACCTGCAGCAGCAGCGCTACGGTGCCCAGGCTCTCGAAATCCTGATGCCCTTCTGATCCTGCAAAACCGGGCGGTAAAATTTACCGCCCGGTTCTACTCTGATCGCGCGTCGATCACGTCAGGGACATAAGCAAAAAACAAAAGCGGGCCGCTCCAAAGGGAACGGCCCGCTTTTTTATGATTTCATACGGATGAAACGCAGTCAGTCGTCGCGATGTGTCCGTTCAAGGCGCTCATGACGCTCCTGAGCCTCAAGGCTCAAGGTCGCAATCGGACGTGCCTCAAGGCGTCGCAAGCCGATCGGCTCATCCGTCTCTTCGCAATATCCGTAATTGCCGTCTTCGATTCGCTGAATCGCCGCATCGATCTTGCTGATCAGCTTACGTTCACGATCCCGGGTTCGCAGTTCGATCTGATGATCCGTCTCGAGCGAGGCGCGATCAGCCATATCCGGCTTCTGCAGATTTTCCTGGGTCAAGTGGCTCAGCGTCTCGTTCGCTTCGTGCAGAAGCTCAGCCCGCCACTTCAGCAGCTTTTGCCGGAAATATTCCTGCTGCTTTGAATTCATAAACTCTTCGTCTTCCGACGGCGTATAGTCCGGCGGCAAAGTGACGCTCATCCCGGTCCTCCACGACAAAGGCTGATGAAAGGCAAGCTTTCTGCCCTTTTCGAGCGGCCGGAGTATATGTCCGGCCCCCACTAGGTTTCAACCCTCTGTTTTCAGATTAAGCGCGCGACTTTTCAAACCCACAATGCATTGAAATAATTCAAGAAATTTGAAATAAGGGCACAAAATCACAAAAAAGTACCGAGTTTTGCAAGTTCGACCCGTGCCCGAAGCTCGATTTCATCCAGTATTTCGCCCAGCCGGGGATCGGTGAAATTCCGCTCTCGTGTCGTACTGATACTGGTTGCAAGAGAGCGCAATTCAGATTCCGGGATTGCCCCCATAAGGAGGCCGTCGCGAATCCGTTCCAGCCGGGACAACAGGTCTTCTCCGCGTTCCGCGCCCTGCTTTCCCCGGCCCCGGCCATCAGCGTTTGCTTCCTGAACGGCAAGAAGCCCGTCGACGGACATCGCGGGGCTGCCGCCCTGCGCGGACGTGCTTTCCCCGGCACCGTCCAGAAGGCCGGAAAATTGTGTCCCACTTGCACCGCCCGACTTGGAGGTTTTGCGGGTGGCGGGGGTACTGACGCGGCGTGATGGATCTATTTTCATACTGCAAACCCTACCTGTTCCCGAGTCATACACTATCGTTAAGACAGCGTCATAGCGAATAAAGCCTCACGGTTTCAGCCTGTTCACCCGATGCAAAGCCGTTACGCAGCCATCTCAGCAGATCCGGCACAGCGTCACACAACAATTGGCACGATATTCGCATAATGCCTGTCGACTAGGGTCCGGAAGCGGCCCAAGAGAACACGAGGAACCGATAGAGATGCGGCCCCAAGAAATCAAAAAGACCCGCTCATCGCTTTTCATAAGCTCAATCCTTGGCCTGCTGGCCACGGCAGCTTTGATGATTGTCGCGCCGGCGCAACATGCGCACGGCCAGACCCGCATCAAGGACATCGTCGATTTCGAAGGCGTTCGGGAAAACATACTGGTCGGTTACGGCCTTGTGGTCGGCCTGAACGGTACCGGCGATGCGCTCGACAGCGCGATCTTCACCCGGGAAAGCCTCGTCGGCATGCTCGAACGTCTCGGCGTCAATGCCCGCGACGACAATCTCGATACAGACAATGTCGCCGCCGTCATGGTGACCGCGACCCTGCCCCCCTTCTCCAAACAGGGCAGCCGTATTGACGTCTCCATTTCCGCCATCGGCGATGCCGAAGATCTGCTGGGCGGCACCTTGCTGGTGACCCCGCTGGTCGGAGCGGACGGAGAAGTTTATGCCGTCGCCCAGGGGCCAATCGCGACAGGGGCAATTTCTGCCGCTGGTGACGGGCAGACCGTCACGCAAGGTGTGCCGACCAACGGCCGGATCGCCAATGGTGCGATCATCGAGCGGGAAATCTCCTTCTCGATGAAGAGCATGGAAACCGTCACAATCGCTCTCAAGAATCCGGATTTCACGACGGCGCGCAGAATATCCCAGGCCATCAACGCCTTTATCGGCTTGCCGATCTCCCAGGCGAACGATCTCGCCTCGGTCCGGATGATCGTTCCTGAAAACTACCGGGGCAATGCCGTCGCCCTGATCACCGACGTGGAACAGCTGCGCGTGACCCCCGATATTGCCGCGAAGGTCGTGATCAACGAGACCACGGGCATTATCGTGATGGGCGAGAATGTGCGGATCAGCACGGTCGCGATCGCCCAGGGCAATCTGACAATCCGGATCACGGAAACACCGCAGGTCTCGCAGCCTCAGCCTTTCGCACAGACCGGCGAGACCGTCACGGTTCCAAGGACCCAGATCGAGATCGATCAGGACGAAGACAAGCAGCTCTCCGTCCTCGCACAAAGCGTGACCCTCCAGGAACTCGTCGATGGGCTTAACGCTCTCGGCATTGGTCCCCGCGACCTGATCTCGATCCTGCAGGCCATCAAGGCGGCAGGCGCCCTGCAAGCCGAAATAGAAGTCCTTTAAGGAGCGGAATGATGCAAACCACATCCCTCACTGACTCCGCCGCCGCCAGCGCCCAGGCACAAAGTGCCCGTACGAACGCCGCGGTCCAGAAACTTCAGGCCGCAGGTGGCGACAAGACGGCTATTCGCCATGCCGCCGAGGAATTCGAAGGCATCTTCATCAGCCAGATGCTCGGACACATGTTCAAGGGAATGGAAAGCAACCCGCTGTTCGGAGGCGGCCAGGCCGAAAACATCTACCGCGACCTCTTGGTCGACGAGTATGGCAAACAAATGGCCGGCACCGGTGGCATCGGACTTGCCGATAACATCGAACGCCAGTTGATCTCTCTGCAGGAGGTAAATTGATATGCCTGATCATTCCATCGTCGAGGCTTTCCGAGAGAGCATGATCGGGTTGATGAAGCTCTTGAATGAAGAGACCGCGCTGCTGAAAAAACGCGAATTCAAGACACTGGACAAGCTCCAGGCCCGCAAGCGCCAGCTCTCCCTGTCTTTCGACAAGCATCAGACAGCCGTACGCGCGCATCCGGAAGTTCTGGACAACGTGCCGGATGACGACCGGACAGAGCTGCGGAATCTCTATCAGCGGTTCCGCTGTGCCCTGTCGGACAACATGCTGGCGCTGCGCTCCAGTCACGATGCCGCGGAACGGGTTGTCTCACTGATCATGGAATCGGTTCGCAAGCAGCGCGGTATCGATGCGGATGCACCAAGCTTTGGCAAGCCCCGGACAGGCTATGCAGCTTATGCGCCGCTCGCCCAGCCGATCGCGGCCGTCAGCAAAAGTCTCTGATAAGAGCGCTAACCGCACCCATTATGCATGGCATGCGGTTAGCCAAGGGAGATGCACTCAGGAAAGAGCGGACGACCGGTCTTTGGCCTCTTTAGCCGCTTCTTCGTTACCGGCTTTCTCATGAAGCCGCGCAAGCAATTTAAAACTCGCCGCGTTACCCGCATCTAGAGCGACCGCCCGTTCGGCCGCGACGATCGCATCGTCATCCTGCCCGAGGGATTCAAACAGCAGAGCGATTTCATTGAAGGTCTCGCTTTCCGCCGGGGCCTCGGCGAAGGCCTCTTCAAGTTCCCTGACAGCTTCATCGCGTTTGCCCAGGCGCTTGAGCAGAACGGAAAGACGGCACCGGGTTCCTATATCCTCCGGTATACGCTCCTTGACGGAGGTGTAGCAGCGTTGTGCCACATCAAGTTCATCAAGCTCCACCATGACATTACCAAGCGTGACCATCGCTTCGATATTATCATGATCGGCATCGATCGCCTGATGCAGAAACTCGGCAGCACTCGGAAGATCTTCCCGATCGACCTCAAGAACACCACGCCACGTCAGCAAACGGCTGTTATCCGGCTCGTGGGACAGCCCGCTTTCAATAACGGCGATTGCATCTCCGATTTTCTTTTCCGCCCGGTAAACCAGCGCAAGAGAAAGAAACGATTCACTGATTTCAGGATCGTTTTCAATCGCCTTCAGCAACAGCTCAGTCGCTCTTTCAAAATTGCCCTGGTGCAATTCAAGAGTGCCCGCATGGCAGAGATACCGGCCGGATTCAGGATCGAGTTCGATGGCCGAAGCGAAGAAATCCGCAGCAGCGTCAAGCTCATCGCACTGCATGCAGAGCAAACCCGCAAGATCCAGTGCCCGATGGTTTTGCGGATCCCGTTCAAGGATCTCGACATATATGTTGCGCGCCTCAACAACCTCGTCGGCTTCATGATGGCTGATACCGCGTTTCAGCAATTCATTGATCGCGTCTTCATTCGCCACGCTGGAATCCCCCATCGAAACACTCAAACCCACACACTGAGTTCCTAGCATAGTTGGAACTGTAGGGGAATTTCCGGAAACGTTCGCCTCTGGCAACCACCTTACATCCACTCAAAAATTATTGCCTGAACATGAATAAAGGGCGCCAGACCTAATGTCCTCGCCCTTTTATCGCTCATCAACGCCAGTCGCACCGATTACGCAAGCCTGCGATCCAATCAGATCAGAACATCAACTTCCTGCTCTGCGCCTGTATTCGGAGGCGACTCGCCGGTTTCCTGACTACGAACAGTGTTCGCATCGGAAGATGTGCCGGCGTCTGAAGCCTGACGTGAGGTTTCCGCAGGCTCTTGCGCAAGGTCAGCACTTTTCTGATGTTCTCTCACAACACTCTCGGGCGGAAACTGCTTCGTCACTTCACCCGACTGGCTGTCGCGAAGCTCAAAAATCACACGGAGAGACTCCGGATCAAACCTGATCACCGGACTCAGATAAAAATCAGAGGAAACACTCTTGGAAACAGTGGCAGCGTTGGCGCTCGTCGCTTGAAGCGGCGGCAACGGGACGGTTTTCGCAACTGATTGTGCGGCGGTCGCCCCGGAGAGGATTTCGACCATGACCATCTCCATTCTGGAGTGAACGAACCTGCCTTTTTGTCGGCAACTTTAAATGTATATAGCACTCGACAGAAAGAATGTCGAGTCCCTCACACATTAGAGAACAATTTAGACAAAATTCGCGGCATTACAGCGGAATCATCGAAGTTAGTTTACTTCAGCACCTTAAGAAGGTCGCGTCAGGCGTCCAATGTCCCCGTCGACTCTAGATGTAATTAGCAAGGGAAAGCTGCCGCAAGGATGCCGTCGTCTGGTAAGCTGCCTGAAGCTGCCCCTGAAGCAGCTGAAACTCTGCTGCGGCCTCAAAAGGGTCAACATTTTCAACACCATCGAGTTGGTTCGACAGCAATGTGTTATCGTCCTTGTGCTGCGATTCAATATCCGTCATGCGCGCCTGGGTCGTACCCAGCGAGGCAATCATCAGGCCGATCTCATCCGCAGCAGCCTCAACCCGTGTCAAACCGTCATTCACCAGGGCACGGTAGTCATTATCAAGGCCCGCGGCAAAATCAACATCGGCAAAGGTGGCGAATACTTCGAAAAGCTCCTCGAAGGTTGAATCGTCGTTAGCGAGTTCGCCAAACTCCAGGCGCACACCTTCCGCCGCATCAAACGCAAACGGCTTGGTCTGCCCCGGTACAAGCCCGGCAACATTGTTCCAGTTTGCATCGGTCCCGAACTGAGTGGCTGACGCGCCGATCACCACCGCGGAGTTACCAACAGCAAGCGCCGGTATCGCGGCATACGCTGCTGTTTTAAGAGCTGCGGCATTATCCACAGGCGCCGTCGAGACATCCGTTCCATTGAAGAGATACCGCCCCTCTGACTGCGTGTTCAGAAGGCTCACAAGCTGATCGATGGCGGAATCCGCGAATTGCTTCAACACCGGCGCGGTGTCATCGAACTTGCCTTCCTGCTGGTTGATCAGCTCAACCCGCATTTGCTCCGCAAGATCCTGGATACCGGTCAACGCCGCTTCCATGATCTTGGTACGCGTCCGCACCTGCTCGATGGTGGTGACATAGGTCTCCTTGGTCTGGATCTCCTCGCGCAACTGGATCGAAACACGCGCGTCGTCGCCTTTCAGCCCGCTGTAAATCTGAGAAATCTTCCCGGTCGAAACCTGCTGCTGCGCACGCGAAAACTGATCCTGAAGATTCAGGACTGTATTCTGTGCCCGCAATGACATTGTCAGGGTGGCGACACGCATCGTCTCACTCCTTCCTAACGAATAATGTTAACAAGTTCGTCGAGCGACTGCTGGACAGTCTGCAAGACACGCGCGGAGGCTGCGAAAGCGGCTTCCAGTTCGATCAGCTTGGCAAGCTCTTCATCCGTGTTCACACCGCTTTCATCCCGATAGGTCTGTACCAGGGTGTCCCGGAAATTGGTTTCAAACGTAAGCTGGCTTTCAAAGGTCGCATGCTGGTTGGCCTGGAAACCGACCAGTTCGGCGGCAAAACCTTCGATACTGTTATTGGCGGTCAGCCCGAAGCCGGCAACGAAAGTCTGGGTATCCTGAAACACATCAAGCATGGCATTTGCGACACGATGGTCACCGGAGCCGATGGCAACATACGTATTTGCTCCATTTCCGGTATCACCAGTCACCAGGATTGAAGGCGTCCCGGTCACCAGAGCATTGACCTGGATCACCTCAGCAAACCCTTGTTCACTGCCCAGCGCGTCGGCGGGAACCGCACCACCACCATCGACAAACAGGTTAACCACCGCGGTCGTACCATTGATCGTGAAGGTATCCAGGTCGTTCGCCAGTTCGTGCGCCAGAGTATCCAGCTGATCTTGCGCTTCAACCAGGATGGTATCGCGCACCCTTAGAAGCCCGGCCAGCTCGCCATCCTTACCGGACACCTCGGCAGAAATATCCGGGTTCGTGGCAGTACCGGGAAGACCGTCCTCAAGCTGCAAAGGCTGACCAGCAGTGGTCGCCGTAAAAAGGGAGGTTTCAACGAATGTCAGCGGGAACATCGTATCATCAAGCAGCAAGCGGCTATCGCCGGTCAAAATGGTCAACTCGCCATTCGAGCGCTCGATCACGTTGATGTTCATATATTGCGACAGCTCTTCAACGAACTGATCACGGCTATCCTCAAGGTCGGCGGTCGTCAGCCCCTGGGTCTTGCGCGTGGCAATTGAATCATTGAGTGTGTCGATATTTTCCAGTGCCGTATTAGCCAGATTAACAGTATCCGCGATCTGCCGGTCCGCTTCCTTTCGAAGATTACTGATGGTCCGCGAGAGTTCCTGGAATTCGGCCGCAACACTTTCCGCCGCGCGCAGAACTTCAGCCTGGTTCGCTCCAAGCTCCGGAGCAATCGACAGGGCCTGAAGTTTTTCCTTCAGATCCGTGATCTTCGCGGAGATCGAATCGTCATCGCCAGGCCGGCCGAAAGACTCGACCATACGCTCAAGATAGGTATCCAGAACCGTCAGCTCGGAAACGGTCGCTGTCTGGGAACGGATATCCTTCTGTAGACCTTCATTGACGGTGCGCACTACCACACCGAGGTCAACACCCTGCGCCTGACCGCCGATGATCCGGGTCTGCAGCTCCTGCGATTTCCGTGTGTATGTCGGGTTCGCGGCATTCGCCACGTTTTGGGACACCACATCGATACGTGCCTGAGCTGCCGACAGGCCGGACGTTGCCGCGATTAGAGCGCTGTTAATTGACATGGTGGCTATCACCTCCGAAGTCTCATAGGCAAAGTGCCTCATAACTACGAAAGCAATAACCGGGCCAGTTTTGGCTTTTAAGAATTTCCAGAAAGGCTTTCCGATGCGCCGGCGTTAGTGCAGCATCGGCAAATGCCTATTCAATCCCAATCAGCTGCGATCCAGACGCTTCAGGACGCACTCGCCAAACACAGCGCGGGCCGGATTCCGGAAGCATTGCAGATCTATATGTCCGTCGCGCCTCAATTGCAGCATTTGGGCCAGTTCTGGCATTTTTACGGGCTGGCACTGTTCCAGGCAGGCGATACGGCAAAAGCCACGGATTGTTTCAGGCGCGCGCTGCTTCTCATTCCTAATGATGCCAACTGCATCAATCGATTCGCCTGTATTTTCTTGGCAGAACATCATCCGGAAGACGCACACCGCCAATTGCGGCACGCATTGGCCATCACACCGGATCACCCTGAAGCCTGGCGAAACATTGCAGAAGCGGAGCGGCTCGACGGTAATCCTGCCGCTGCCCTTCAATCACTTGAGAAAGCAATGGCTCTCTGCCCAGACGAACAGGGCTGGAAAATGTCTTACATTGCAACGCTCAATGATCTGGAACGACCAGAGGAAGCGCTTGAGGCCCTGCACTCCTTCGCCAGGACATCAACGCTAACCCCGGAATATTTTTTTCAGGAAGCCAGGGCCCTGCTTGATGCCTACAAGGCCAGCCAGGCAATTTTGTCCTATCGAAAATCCCTGGTCCTTGCTCCCAGCTCCCCCCAGGCACTCAACAACCTGCAACTGGCTGAGCGCAGGGTCGGACGCATGCAGGATGCTGTCCGAAACGCCTCGCGAGCATGCCTGATCGAGCCAGAAAATATAGAATTGCAGCACGGCCTGACGGATGCCTTGTTGAGCGCCGGCGAAATTGAACGCGGGCACGCCCGTAACTTCTGGCGCCATCTGAAACCTGAAATTCAGATTATACGGCATGGCCTGCCAAAGGAATGGGACGGCGCCCCCTGCGGGGACGGAGCAGGCTTACTGGTCTGTCATGAGCAAGGCATCGGTGACGAGCTCCGCTTCGTATCCTGCATCCCCGACATTCAGAAACGCTTCAACGGCCCTGTCTTTCTGGAATCTGACAAGCGCCTGCTTCCTCTCTTCGCACGGTCTTTCCCAGACGTAACCGTGATCGAGAAAATCCAACGGTCAGAAACCGTACCGTCAACAGCTCAATATGCTCCGCTTATCGGAGCGCACGGCATCGGCCAGTATATGATGCTTGCCGACATGCAATCATTTGTCCGTCCTTCCCTTTGCAGCTTTCCTTCGCATGCCGGCTATCTGAAGCCTGATGTCAGCGAGGTCAGACGCTGGAAAGACAGTTTCCGTGCACATGGAGAGTGGCCTGCGGTCGGCCTCAGTTGGCGGAGCGGGATGCGAAGGGCTGGAGCGCGGCATAATTATCCGGAACTGGCGGATATCACCCCATTTTTCAAGGCAGCTGATTTCCTGCCCGTCTGCCTTCAGTACGATGTTTCAGAGTCCGAGATCGCGGCTATCCAGACAGTAACGGACCAGCAACTCAATATCCCGCCGGGCATTGATCAGAAAGACGAACTCGATCGGGTAGCGGCAATGATTGCCGCCCTAGATCTGGTCATATCGCCAAACACATCCGTTCTAATGATGGCAGGAGCCGTCGGGACACCATCGATTGGCCTGCATTCCCAGTGCGGCGCTATTTTCTTCGGCGCCGGGGCAGATCCCTGGTTTCCAATAGAATGCAGTCTGGTGAAAACAGGCGACCGTGCTTGGCCAGCCCTGATTGACGAGGCAGTTCCCCATCTGGTCAGGATTTTATCAGAATATCGCTGACAGGGGCTCAGAAGGCCTGGTTTAGTCCGTTAACTGGCTTCAGCGAGCCGGAACTGGTCCTGGAGACCTTCCATGATCTGGCGGTTCACGTTGATCATCGCCGTGAGTTCCGCCTTGCCATCAATGACAAGTTTGGTTTCATGAGCGACCCAGTGGGCAAGCTGAATCAGACTTTTCTTCAGCTGATCAGGCAGATGGTTTCCCGGCTCGGAGAGGTCACAGAGGAAAGCATTCCAGACCTTCCCGTTCCATAAGGCTGCATTCAACTTATCCTGCAACGGAGCAGTGTCTTCCTGCGCCTTCCTCAACGCGGCCGTCACCTGCCCGAGCAACCGATACTCAATCTGCTGATGACTTTCGGTCTTGGTCTGAACATTCGAATATGCGGCATAACCCTGACGCATTTTACGGCCCTCCAAGAACTATGGATCCGTTACTTACTGGAACAGACCCAGGAGGACCTGCGGCGCATTGTTGGCCACACCGAGAACCTGGACACCAAGCTGCTGACGAACCTGCAGAGCAGTAAGCTGCGCTGACTCGCGGGCAAGATCGGCATCGACGATGTTGCCGAGACCTTCTTCCGTGGCATCACTGACCGACGTCAGGAATTCCGTCTGGAAGTTCAGGGCCCGGGTATCAGCACCAAGCTGACCGAGAGCGATGTTGATCGTCGATTCCAGGTTCGAATATTGTTCGGTCAAAACGCTCTGCGCATTGGTCGCCGTCGTCAAGGTCGCGCCACCAAGCGAGTTGATATCCGTCAGCAGGTTACGTGCCCGCAGGGTAATCGTGTCGTTATTCAGGTTCGACAGCGTATTTACCGCGGTCGAGGTATCGAGAACGTTCACACCGTTGAACACCGCGTTGGCAACGAAGTTTCGTGCCTGGGAGATCAATTCGTTGAAGTCATCCTGAAGGATACTGCGCTGCTGCGTCGTAATGCCTTCGTTCGAAAGCTCCGTCAGCTTTTGCCGGACATCCGCGAGCAGATCCGAAATCGAGGTTGTGCCCGCAAGCGCCACCTGAGCGATGCCCTTGGTGTTATTCAGCCCCTGCTGAATAGCACTCAAAGCCCGCAAATCTCCCCGGATACCCTGCGCAATGGCAAAGTTCGAAGCATCATCCTCGGCGCCAGTCACCTTCAGACCGGTCGAGACTCGGTCCTGTGTCTGCGCCAGGAGGGAGTTGGTACGCTCAAGATTGCGGAGCGCGACCAGAGCCTCCGGGTTCGTCAGAATCGAGTTGCTAACCATAACCAGTGTTCCTTCTCTCTTCGCGTCGCCTCCGCCCTTCAGCTCCAAGTCCATTTCTTGGACAAGGTCTTTTTTGCCGGGCAGGAACAGCGACGAACCACTGTCTTGGCCCTCATATCGCAATAGTCGGGCCAACCAGAGATGGAACAGTAATTAATTGATTTTAAATGATATTTTATTCAAAGAGAAAAATGAGAGCCGATTCTTTGCTATCGAAACGCCGCCTGATCGGCATTTTTTGCAGCTGCACACGGACACTATTTTCCTTAGGAGAGCAACTTACTGAGCGCGGAAATATCATTCCTGCTTCGCACACAGAAACGCCACGCCCTATGGCTCAAGAGCGTCGCCAAGAATTTCGAAAGACAGAAAAATGTGGAATGTATTTTCGCCACAAATAATTGCTCGATCAAAGAAGCAGCGCCAAGAAACCTTAAGAGGAGAAAGGAGAATGATGCTTTCTGTCTCTACCGGTTATAAATCCGGATTCTTACATTTACAAAGACTCGGCACAAATGCCGTCAGCTGCCTCGCTGGTAGCTTTAGAAAATACAATCCGGCAAAGACAGCCAGTCTCCATACCGTCTGCTCATAAAGCAGCAAAATGCACTCAGGTCTAATTTTAGGCCTGATCCAGAATAGAGCTCACAGACCCGCCTGGTCTGGGCGCCGGCTGGCTATCCGGCGCCTGAGAAGGCTTGAGGCCTTTCATGATATCCCGGTTTACCGCAACCAAGGAATCAAGATCCCCCTCGCCCTCAAGCGCAATTGCGGTCTCCTTTGTTACCCAGATTCCCAGACTCACAATTGCAGCCCGCAAATCTCGGGGTAACTGATTGCCAGCAGTGCCGCAATCTTCAACAAAGACGTCCCATACCTGCTTGTTCCAGTTCAATGCCGATGCGACCTGGGCCATCTTGGAGGGGTCGTTAGCTGCTCCCTTTTTATTATCAATGGCCTTCATCAATTCAGACGTAACCTGAGCCAGCAAACGATATTCCGTATCGCGTGACGTCGCAGTCTGATTGATTGTCTTCTTGTAGGCATCAATGCCGGACATCAATTACTCCCAGCCATTTCTGGCGCGCTAATCTTGAGAATTTCAGCCTCATAAGTAATGAGGGCTTTACAGGTTTTCAAAGCTCTGTAGAACCGCTTTTCATTCACATCCTGTACAAGATTCAAAAGCGTCATACGCACTTCCTTGAAAGTTGTCGCATCAAGAAAGCTCTCAACAAGCTCAAGGAACATGCCACGATATTGATCAGGATCATCATGATCCAGATACATTAACAAAATGGTAAAGTAGATACGTTTCGCCGGTGACGTCGCATCCTCTTCCTGCATGATGTCTTTGCCAAGAAGGATGGTGGCCTCGTTCTGCAGAACCAGAGACGCACCTTTTTTCCCGGCCACCATGACCGCGCCGTTAACGACGAACTTTTCTCCCGGCTTCACATTGATTTTTAATGGCATTCTACGGAACCCGTGCAACCGACTTGGACGCATACCAATAACACTAAATCGGCAATTCGGAAAATGCGCTTCGTCACATCCCGAACGATATAGTGCAGATGATAAAGGTATCTCACGTAAAATAAGGTTAAGAGCGAGAGGAACACCGCAAATTTAGGACAAAAAAAATCGGGGGAATTTCTCCCCCCGATTTTCAAGTAGATTTGATCCGCGTTTAACGGAACAGACCCAACAGAGACTGCGGGCGCTGGTTTGCAATCCCGAGAGTCTGTGTGGAGAGCTGCTGCTGCACCTGCAGAGACGTAAGCCGAGCAGATTCACGAGCCAGATCAGCATCGACCAGGTTGCCGAGACCTTCATCGGTTGCGTCGCGGATTTCCTCAAGGAACTGCGTCTGCAGATTGAGGGCACGAACTTCCGCACCAAGAGAGCCCAGCGCCGTATTCACGACAGACTCCAGATTGGCATACTGGTTCGCAATCACGCTTTGGGCAGCAGTCGCCGAAGTCACGTCACCGCCAGCAAGGCTGCCGACCTGGGTATTGACCGCACTTTGTGCTGTCAGCGACAGAGTACCGCCGGCCAGGTTCGAAAGCGTATTGACCGAGCCAGCACCGGACTCAATCAGGTTCACACCATTGAAGGATGCGTTGGCGATAAAGTTACCGGCCTGCGAGAGCAACGCGTTAAAATCTTCAGTCAAGATCGTACGCTGTGCCGTCGTAATGCCTTCGTTAGCCAGTTCCGTCAGCTTTCCACGGACATCGGTCAGGAGATTGGAAATACCGGTCACGCCGGCAATTGCAACACTACCGATACCTTTGGCGGTATTCAGCCCCTGTGAAACCGCGTCAATACCGCTCAACTCCGCCCGGATACCCTGCGCGATGGCAAAGGTTGAAGCATTGTCGAGAGCACCACCAACCTTCAGGCCCGTGGAAACACGGTTCTGGGTGGTATCAAGATTACGGTTGATGGAGTTCAGGGTACGAAGCGCGGTGAATGCAGACGGATTCGTATTGATCGAGTTTTGAATAGCCATTTTGGCCTCCTCTTTCTAAGGACGGCGGAATTTTTTCCGCAGTATTTAGGGGCAAGCCCCCAGAGCAAAACCCGCTTCTTTGAGCGGATAACCGATATTAACACACAAAACAGTTGCTAAAAGATTAATCTCAGTGAGGGATTGCACGCGCACAGGGCTAACCTCTGGTTGCGCCACTTTAGAATATTGAAATATTTAGAAATTCCCGCCGATTCCGGATCGGTTCAGCTTGTGAGATTTCTCGAAGTACGCCGTTACGGAAATATGCGAATTTGCGATTTTAACCGCAAACGCAAAAAGGGCGGCCGAAGCCGCCCTTTCGCCGAAAAATGTTTGAGCCGGTTTTAACCAAACAGGCCAAGAAGAGTCTGCGGACGCTGGTTTGCAATGCCCAGGGTCTGCGTGGACAGCTGCTGCTGAACCTGCAAAGACGTGAGCCTTGCGGATTCACGAGCCAGATCGGCATCCACGATATTGCCCAGACCTTCGTCAGTTGCATCCCGGATTTCCTCAAGGAAAGTGGTTTGCAAGTTGAGAGCGCGGACCTCCGCCCCCAGAGAACCAAGTGCGGTATTCACAACCGATTCCAGGTTGGAATACTGGTTCGCAATCACACTCTGAGCAGCGGTAGCAGAAGTCACATCACCACCGGCCAGGCTGCCGACCTGGGTATTGACCGCGCTTTGTGCAGTCAACGTGAGCAAACCGCCAGCCAGGTTAGAGAGTGTATTAACTGAACCCGCACCAGACTGGATCAGGTTCACGCCGTTAAAGTTTGCGTTTGCAATGAAGTTAGCTGCCTGAGAAAGCAACTCGTCGAAGTCATTGCTCAGGATCTGCCGCTGTGTGGTTGTGATACCTTCGTTGGCAAGCTCGGTCAGTTTACCGCGGACGTCAGCAAGCAGATTGGAGATACCGGTCACACCGGCAATCGCAACGTTACCAATGCCTTTGGCGTTATTCAGACCCTGCGTAACAGCGTCGATAGCCTTAAGTTCAGCACGGATACCCTGCGAGATAGCAAAGTTGGACGCGTCATCCAGGGCGCCCGCAACCTTCAGGCCCGTGGAGACACGGTTCTGGGTGGTATCAAGCGAGCGGTTGATGCCATTCAGGGTACGAAGGGCAACAAAGGAAGACGGGTTGGTCAAAACAGAGTTTTGGATAGCCATTTTTTCAAGTCCTCTTTCTAAGGGCTCAGGTTAAATCAGCTTTTTGCTGACGGCGGGCATTACCCACGAACCTATAATCTACATTTTCATAAATGTTGTCAATAAAGAATTTAAAATTGTAATTAAATTATTTTTATCTTTATATCAACACCTTACAAGAAAACAACTCATATTCCCACCTTGCCCTCCTCACAGTAAGGCATCAAATTTCGTACGCCTCCCCTGCTGGCAGCATCTGGTTGCCCTTTACCAGGAACAATCTTCCCCCTTTATCACACACGCGCCCCTTCCAAACGAGCAAACCAAGCCATCACCCGGCAAATTCTGCCGAAATATCTGGCCCGCTCTTTGCTTCTCCCTTTGCAGAACAACACGCGAGGGCGAAACATGTCTCCCGTATCAACGACAAACGATCCGGCAATCGGTTACACCGGGAAGCACGCAGGCGGATTAGCCTTTGATCCGATCGCGGCGCGTAATCCTGACCGCCCGAAATTCAGGCTCGATGACTATAAAGAAGCGAACGAGCCACGAGAAACCGAGTCCTCGCGCACGGCAAGCTATCGATCCGACCGGGATCGCAAAACCGAAGTCAGCCGGAACGATCGGCAATCGGATAATGCCGCGCCCACACGGACCGCTTCATCGGATACGGCACAGCGCAAGCCCGAACCGCCTCAAACCAGCACAAAAGAGCAAGCCAGCGCTACTGGCACAAATGCGGGAAAAGCCACAAGCGGACAATCCGACACCGCATCAGCGGCCAATACCGAGTCTGTCAAAAAATCAGCCCCGGATCAGCCGGCAGATACATCCACGCCTGCTGATGAAGGCACCGAAAGTGCGGTTGATAAACCCGCTCCGGCAGAAGGTGTCGATACGGTATCATCCGCACAAGCCGACATTTCCACACCCGAAGTAATTGCGACACCTGTTGTTCCGGAGCAGAAAACCGCACAGGCATCTTCTGAGCAGGCAGCTGCAGCCGCAAACGCCGACAACAAAAAGGGGCAGCATGCAGAGGCTCCGGCACAGAAGGCAGCGGTGGCACCTGCAACCACGTCCAGAGACCCGAAGCTCGCCGCACTTGAAAAGCTGACCCAGACTGACCAGAACACAGCAGCCAAGACACAGAGCGCTGTATCTGGCGATGACACAACGACTTTCAAATTACCCGTTCCGTGGCCCCCACAGGCACAATCCGAGACCTCTCATCAAGGTAATAAGTCGGGCACCGCGGGTCAGCCGGCAACTGCTCCCCAGCCTCAGGTGGCAACTCCGGCTCAGACCAGTCAGGCCGTCCCCGCTAGCGCGCAGACGCCAGCCGTGCCCAATGGTGCTGGGAAAAACCAGCCCGTTGAAGGCAACGCACAGGCGACGACTGCAATCGCCGCGAAGACTGCGGCAGAGACAGCAGCAAAACCAAAGATAGAAATCGTCTCTCAAGAGCCGGCAAAACCTGCCATTTCAGCAGAGACCGCCCTTACGGCCAGCAATCGCGGCCTCCCGGCCGAAGGTTCCGCCAAACAGGCAACTCTTCCAACCTCCGAAGAAACAATTGCAGCCGCGACAGCGCTGAACAGCCGGGGAGTAAGGTCGAATGCGCTTGGCGGCTCCAACGTGAAGCGCAGCAATGCGGTGACGGCTTCAAATGAGAATGCTGGCGCCAAGGTCCCGGCCAACCCGGGCCAGCCTAATCCCGCGATAGCAGGTCCCCCCCCCCCA
>TARA_R110002051_G_scaffold4635_19_pt1 | contig 24515 bp, 18 predicted proteins | sample TARA_R110002051 | Tara Oceans TARA_R110002051 (sample SAMEA4397023) | marine metagenome | biome: Polar Biome; feature: [MES] marine water layer (ENVO:01000295) within the mesopelagic zone...; material: water (ENVO:00002006), including particulate matter (ENVO:01000060) such as......
TTCAAGCTTCAAGCTTCAAGCTACAAGCCGCAAGCTTCAAGCTAGAAGCAAGAAGCAAACCCCGCCGGTTGGCAGTGGTTGCTGCTTTTGGTTTAGCTTGCCGCTTAAAGCTTAAAGCTTGAGGCTTGCAGCTCTGCGGCTGCGGCTGCGGTGGCACTCGCCGCGTGCGGCTGGCTTGGTTACAATCAACAGCCTGTTTCCCATCACTTCGGTTACCCATGACTCAGCACACCACGCCCGCCGAACGCGCTATTGCGTTGCGCGACGAGATTGCCCAGCACAACCATAATTACTACGTGCTGGATGAACCCGCCATACCGGATGCTGAGTACGACCGCCTGTTCAACGAACTCAAGCGTATTGAAGCGGAGTATCCCGACCTGGTTACGCCGGACTCACCCACTCAGCGGGTGGGTGGGGCGCCGGCGGGTGGTTTTGGCGAAGTGCAGCATGAAGTACCCATGCTTAGCCTGGGTAACGCTTTTGCCGAGCAGGACATGCACGACTTTGATCGCCGGGTGCGTGAGGGATTGGATCTGCCAGCTGGCGACCTCTTCGGTGACGGTGCCGAGGTTGAGTATTGCTGTGAGCCCAAGCTGGACGGCCTGGCAGTCAGTTTGCTGTATGAAAACGGGTTGCTGGTGCGGGGCGCAACGCGCGGTGATGGCAGTACCGGTGAGGATATCTCCAGCAACGTGCGCACCATTCGCAATGTGCCGCTGAAGCTGCGCGGCGAGGGTTGGCCAGCGGTATTGGAAGTGCGTGGTGAGGTGTTCATCAGTAAGGCGGGCTTTGAGGCGCTGAATGAGGCCGCGCGCGCTAACGACAGCAAAACCTTCGCCAATCCGCGTAACGCCGCGGCTGGCAGCTTGCGTCAGCTTGATCCCGCCATCACTGCCAGTCGTCCGTTGGAGTTCTGCTGCTATGGTTTTGGCCGGGTCGAGGGCGAGCTGCCAGCGACTCAGGTAAGCATTCTGCAGGCATTCAAGGAGTGGGGCCTGACCATTAGCCGCGAGCTCAAGCAGGTACAGGGCGTCGCCGGTTGTCTGGCCTATTACCGTGATATTGGTGAGCGACGGGCTGCTCTGGAATACGAGATTGATGGGGTGGTGTTCAAGGTTAATCGGTTGGACTACCAGCGTGAGCTGGGCTTTCGAGCGCGTGAGCCGCGTTGGGCCATTGCCCACAAGTTTCCCGCCTCCGAGGAGTTAACCGAGTTATTGGATGTCGAGTTTCAGGTTGGGCGCACCGGGGCCATTACGCCGGTGGCGCGGTTGAAACCGGTTCAGGTCGCGGGTGTGACCGTCTCCAACGCAACCTTGCACAATATGGATGAGGTGGCCCGCCTGGGTGTGATGATCGGCGATACCGTGATCATCCGTCGCGCCGGCGATGTTATTCCGCAGGTCATGCAGGTGGTGAGCGAGCGTCGTCCGGCGGATGCCCGCCCGGTTGACGTGCCTAGCGAATGCCCGATATGCGGTTCTGCGGTCGAACGCACCCAATTGGTCAAACGGGGCAAGGGGCGGGAAACCACCTCGGACGGTGCGGTCTATCGCTGTGTTGGTCGCTTGACCTGTCAGGCACAACTGAAGCAGTCGATCATTCATTTTGTCTCGCGCAAAGCGATGGACATCGACGGCTTGGGCGAAAAGAGCGTCGAACAGTTGGTGGATACCGGCTTGGTCGCATCACCTGCGGATCTGTTTCAACTGACTTTTGAGCAGGTATTGGCACTGGACGGCTTTGCCGAGCTGTCCAGCCGTAACCTGTTGGCGGCCATTGCCGATAGCCGTGCACCTGCACTGGCGCGCTTCATCTACGCGCTGGGCATTCCTGATGTGGGTGAAGAGACCGCCAAGTTGCTGGCACGTGCGCTGGGCTCGCTAGAGCGCATTCGCCAGGCATTACCACAGGTATTGGTGTACCTGCCGGATGTGGGCGCCGAAGTGGCTTACGAGATCCATAATTTCTTTGCCGACGAGCATAACCAGCAGGTCATCGATCAATTGCTGGCACGTGGTGTAACGCCCAAGGAAACAGGCGAGCTGGGCGCGGAGTTCGCGGCCAGTGTGTCGCTCGCCGAGTTTCTGGCGCGCCTGGATATCCCGCATATTGCCAAGACCGGTGCCGAGCGACTAGCTGCGCGCTTTGGCAGTCTTGCAGCGATATTTGCTGCCGACTGGCTCGATCTCAAGCAGGTCGAGCGGTTGAACGATAAAGCCATCAAGGAGCTGCGGGCCTTTGCGCAGGATGATCAGGCGCGTGCACAGGCGCTTGCCGTTGAGCAGCAGTTGCGTGACTTCGGCATGCACTGGGAGTCGGCGCGCGCCGAGACAGACAGCTTGCCGCTGGCAGGCCAGACCTGGGTGCTGACCGGCACCCTGGAGGCTATGCCACGTGATGTTGCCAAGGTGCACCTGGAAAGTCTGGGCGCCAAGGTGGCTGGCAGTGTATCGGCCAAAACCCAGTGCGTGGTCGCCGGGCCGGGCGCTGGCAGCAAGCTGGCCAAGGCCGAGCAGTTGGGTGTGGCTGTGCTGGATGAAGCAGGGTTGCTGAGTCTGCTGGCTGAACACGGCATTCAGCCATGAGCGAGATTATTGTACTGGCGCCGATGGAAGGCCTGGTTGATCCGCCGATGCGCGATATTCTTACCCGCATTGGCGGGATCGACTGGTGTGTCAGCGAGTTCATCCGCGTGACGACCGGGCTGCTTAACCACGGCACACTACAGCGCATAGTGCCGGAAATGGATCATGGCTGGAAAACCCGTGCCGGGGTGCCGGTACGGCCACAGTTGCTTGGCTCGGATGCTCACTGGCTGGGTGAGAACGCAGCGTTGCTGGCAAGTCTGGGAGCGCCAGCGATTGATCTGAATTTTGGCTGCCCGGCCAAGACGGTGAACCGACACCGCGGTGGTGCCAGCCTGCTGCGCGAACCTGAGCTACTGCAACAGATTGTAGCCAGTGTCAGAGCGGCTACGCCCGCGTCTGTTCCGGTTACCGCAAAAATGCGCCTGGGTTATAGCGATACCGGATTGACGCTGGAGTGTGCTGCCGCGCTGGAGGCGGGTGGCGCGGCCGAAATCACGGTGCATGCGCGGACCAAGGTTGAAGGTTATAAACCGCCAGCGCACTGGGAGTGGCTGGCGCGTATCCGTGAGTCGGTCAGCGTGCCGGTGATCGCCAATGGTGATGTCTGGACGCCCGAGGACTATCGCCAGATTCGCGACATTAGTGGCTGCGAACGGGTGATGATTGGCCGCGGGCTGGTGCGGCGGCCTGATCTGGCCCGGCAGATTCGCCAAGCCGATTGTGCTGATACGGCTATGGCGCCTTGGCCCAGCCTCTTGCCCTGGATTGCCGATTTCTTTCAGCAGACCCGCGAGCGGGTAGTGGATCGGCATGCACCGGGCAGGCTGAAACAGTGGTTATCCATGCTGGGATTGACCTATGCCGAAGCCAAGCCGCTATTTGATGCGCTGCGCCGTGAGACGAATGCAGAATCGATCAGTCGTTGTCTGGATGCGCTGGCTGCAGGCGCAGACCAAGCGCAAACACTGTTGGCACTGAGCGAGCAAAAGCCAATAGTGCAGAGCTGCGCCTGAGGCCAGTGCCCCGCTAGTCATCCGGCAATCAGGCTTGAAGCTCTGCACTCAATTGGCCCATCTCAAAGCTGAGTTGCTCAAGACTGTGCTGGCCTTGCTGCAGGTCGTTCTGTAGTTGCGACAGTTGCTCTGCCAACTGCGCATGGCCAAGTTCCGCGTGGTGCTGCTCAACCTGCGTCAATTGCTGCAGCGCGGTATCGCTCAACTGCTCGGTTGTCTCTGCCTGCGTACTGGCTTGTTCGATTAGCAGGTTGGTTTTTTGTACCTGATTACCGAGTGCATTGATTTCGGTATCCACTTTGCCCGTCTGCAGATTCATCTGTTCGATAATCTCGCCCACCTCTGCGGTGGCCTTGGTGGTACGGGTGGCCAATGCGCGAACCTCGTCGGCGACCACCGCGAAGCCACGACCGCTTTCCCCGGCACGCGCGGCTTCAATGGCTGCATTCAGCGCAAGCAAGTTGGTCTGGCTGGCAATGCTATCAATCACCTGGGTTACCTGACTGATTCGCGCGCTTTGCTCCTGCAGTTGAGCAAGCAATTGCAGGCTGTTGTCGCTATGCAGTGTCAGACTCTGGCTCAGGATGACGCACTCACTCAGCGTTTGTCGGTTGAGCGCGTTTGCACTGCGCACCTGGCTGACAGACTCGGTGGTATCGGCATGCAACTGCTGCGCTGCACCCTGGCTTTGCAGGGCTGATGCCTGTTGATTGTGAAGTTGCTCCAGTTCACTGCACGGCGCAGTGAGGCTGAGAGCCAGTTGTTTGGCGTTGTGCGCGAGAATCTCGAGACGATCTGCATATTGCTTGTTCTGTTCTGCGTCGGCCAGGCCTTGCTGCCTGATCGTCTCTGTGGCTGCCAGGTTATCCTTTGCCATTGGCTGATCCGCTGGTGGATAGCGCCAGGGCAGGCCTAGCCAGGGAATAATGCAGAGTACCAGTGCAGGGGCTACCGCATCGCCGCCGTGACTGTAGAAAAGCCAGGCGAGCATGCCAGCCTGAATGATGGCCAGGGCGACCTTGCCGATGAATCCTGTTTGCATTGTTATAGTCCGTTAGGTACCGCTACTGCTCATTATTGTTGTTAACACAGGCGTGCTGGCAGTCATTAGGCCATTGCCTGCGGTGCAATTCAATCAAGCTGTCCTTACGTCAGTCGCTGTTGCTGCATGAAGCGTAGGTCCAGCCAGTCTTTAAAGCGTCCCGCCAGTTTGCCTTCGCTCGCCAATGGGCCATAACTCAGTAGTGCACGGCCGTCGGCGCAAGACAGCAGAGCCAGCGCCTTGCTCTGCGGTTGAAAGCTGCCCAGTGGGCTGCCCTGCAGGTGAGCAATGAGGTTATCGGCCAAAACCGAGCCTTGCCTTACAGCATAGACGCCAGAGTGGGGCGTTTGCGGCAGGCTGGCGCAATCACCGCTGGCAAAAATGTTGTCGTGGTCGAGGCTTCGCAGGTGTGAGTCGATACGGATAAAGCCCTGGGTATCACAGTTGAGTCCGCTGTGTTGCTGCCAATCCGGCGCGGCGGTGCCTGTGGCCAGAATCACGGCTTGCGGTTGCAGTACCGGTTGCTGCTTAACATAAAGCTGTCCGCTGGTGATGCGATCAATTGGGCTGTGCTCGTGGAGTGTGATTTGCGCTTTTCTTAGCCGGTTGCTGGCCAGTCGCGCCAGCCTCGGCGGATGACTAGCCAGCAGTGTACCGCTGCTGAATAGGTCGATTTGTGTGCCGGGCAGGCTTATGCGTAAGGCCATAGCTAACTCAAAGCCGGCAGCGCCAGCACCAACGATGGCGAGTTGGCGGGGTGGGGTGGTTAACCATTGCTGCCACTGGCGGATAAAGTGTGGGAAGGGCTTGGCACCGATTAGCGCCAGGCTCTGGTCCTGCTCGAAGAGCACCGGTGCTTTAGCACCGCTGTTGAGTGACAGCGTGTCGAACGCGATGCGCTGCCCGTCGGCCAATTCAAGCGCACTATTGTCTGCCGTAATCGAGCTGACGGCAGCGCAGACAAGCTCAAGGCCGCTGGCCGCGCAGAGCGGAGCTAGGGGAATGCGGCACTGCTCAGGCTGAAAGCGACCAGCAATCAGTCCGGGCATCATGCCTGAGTACCAGGCATGCGGATCGGGATTGATCAGCAGGCTACCGGCAGGTGCACTGAAGCCCTTGGCCGCCCATTGGCCCAGGGTTACCAGATGAGCATGGCCCGCACCAACCAATACCAGCGGAGCGTTAGGTGTGTTTTTTTGCATGCCTGAAGACTAGCTGCTGTGGGCGGCAAGGGGAAGTGTGCACAGCTGGTCGGATTGGGTCGTCGGCCTGCATTTCACCGGCTACGCTGATAGCACTTTGTTACGCACATAGCCCCCATTGATAAGTACGCATTGTGCTTACTAATGCGCGTATTTCGAAATCGACTTTCGCTGTGCGAACCTGATAGTCTGCAAACTGATAACTCCAAATACAAACAAAAAGGGAGCGTAGAGTGAACGACCAGATTCGTTATCCGACAACCGTCCGCGCCTGGTGTACCGTTGGTATCCTGTTGGTGGCCTATGTTCTTTCCTTTGTTGACCGCCAGATCCTCAATCTGCTGGTTGGCCCAATCCGCGCCGACCTGGGCATCAACGATACCCAGATGAGCCTGCTGATGGGCCTGTCGTTTGCCATTTTCTATACCATTGCCGGTATCCCCTTGGGCCGCATCGCCGACAGCAAGAGCCGCCGCGGGCTGATTGCCTGGGGCGTGGCCTTCTGGAGTCTGATGACCGCTGCCTGCGGTCTGGCGCAGCAGTACTGGCACTTCATCCTTTGCCGTATTGGCGTCGGTGCGGGTGAAGCGGCCTTGTCGCCAGCCGCCTATTCGCTGATTGCCGATAGCTTCCCGGCTGATCGCCGCGCCACGGCCATCAGCGTGTACGCCATGGGTATTTACCTCGGTGCCGGCATGGCCTTTTTGCTCGGTGGCATCGTGGTTACCTGGGCCAACGCGCAGGGTCCGATGACGCTGCCGGTGCTGGGTATAGTACGCCCCTGGCAGTTGATCTTTCTGGTGCTGGGCGCCGCCGGTCTGATGTTCTGCCTGGTGCTACTGGCCATCAAGGAGCCGACTCGCAAGGGCGTGGGCGCCGGTGTGGCCGTGCCGCTGAAGGAAGTGGGCGCCTATCTGCTGACCATCCGCAAGGCGGTGCTGTGCCACAACTTCGGTTTTGCCTGTCTGTCGTTTGCCTCGTATGGTGCCTCGGCCTGGATTCCAACCTTTTTTATCCGTACCCATGGCCTCACGGCCGGTGAAGTGGGTATCTACTACGGTAGCCTGGTGATGGTCGCTGGCTCCACGGGTATCGTCTTTGGCGGCCGCCTGGCGGATTATCTGGCCCGTCGCGGCTATCGTGATGCCAATATGCGGGTAGGTCTGCTGGCGGCGGCACTGACGCTGCTGTGCAACGTAGTCTTCCTGGTCGATAACATGCCGTTGCTGTGGGCTATCATGTTCTTCAACGTGTTCACCGTGGCTATGCCTTTTGGTGTGGCGCCGGCCGCCATTCAGGAGATCATGCCTAACGCCATGCGCGGGCAGGCCTCGGCGATCTATCTGTTTACCATCACCCTGATTGGTCTGGGTATTGGGCCGACCGCCGTCGCCATGTTCACCGACTACGTATTCGCGGACGACATGGCGATTCGTTACTCCATCTTCATTGTGGCCAGCGTGATTACAGTGGGCTCTATCATCCTGCTCTGGATGGGACTCAAACCCTATCGAGAGGCGCGCGACACACTGGAAAGTTGGAGCCAAAATCAGGAACAGCCTGCTTGAGTCGCTGACTCGCAGTGCCGGCTGACTTATTTCTTTAAACAGGAGCAATAAACATGACTGACGCAGTTATCGTATCCACGGCCCGTACGGCTCTGGGCAAATCCTATCGCGGTGCGCTGAACAACACGCACAGTGTCGACATGGCTGGCTACGTTATCGAGCACGCGGTCAAGCGCGCCGGTATCGATCCTTCCCTGGTTGAAGATGTGATCCTCGGTGCGACCTTCCATGAAGGCGCTCAGGGCAAAAACATGGCCCGTCTGGCGGCCATCCGTGGCGGTCTGCCGGTCACCACCGCAGGTATGTCGATCAACCGCTTCTGCAGCTCAGGCCTGCAGTCCATCGCCATTGCGTCGCAGCGGGTTATCAGCGAAAAGATCCCGGCCATTGTTGCCGGTGGCGTTGAGTCCATCAGCCTGTGCCAGAACGACAAGCTGAACATGTTCCATGGCACCAACGAATGGCTCATGAAGAACAAGCCTGAGCTGTACATGTCGATGATCGAAACCGCCGACATCGTGGGCCAGCGTTACAACGTCAGCCGTGCATCGCAGGACGAATACGCATTACTGAGCCAGCAGCGCACCGCAGCAGCCCAGGAAGCCGGCAAGTTTGACGATGAGATCGTCGCCTACAACACCATCATGAAGGTGCAGAACAAGGAAACTGGCGAGATTACCGATAAGGAAGTCAAACTGGTTAAAGACGAGTGCAACCGTCCGAGCACCACGCTGGAAGCCCTCTCAAGCCTGCAGCCAGTGCGCGGTCCAGGCAACTTTGTGACGGCCGGTAACGCCAGTCAACTGTCCGACGGCGCGTCTGTTTGCACCGTGATGAACAGCAAGGTTGCTGAGCAACTGAACATCAAGCCGATGGGTATCTTCCGTGGCTTTGCAGTTGCCGGTTGCGAGCCTGATGAAATGGGCATTGGCCCGGTCTTCGCGATTCCGCGTCTGCTGGAGCGTAACGGCCTGAAAATGGACGACATCGGTCTGTGGGAACTGAACGAAGCCTTTGCTTCACAGGTTGTCTACTGCGCCGAGCGTCTGGGCATTCCGATGGAAAACCTGAACGTTAACGGTGGTTCCATCTCTATCGGCCACCCTTATGGCGTAACGGGTTCACGTCTGGTTGGCCATGCGCTGATCGAAGGCAAGCGCCGTGGCGTCAAGTACGTGGTCGTGACCATGTGCATCGGTGGCGGCCAGGGTGCTGCCGGTCTATTCGAGATCGTTTAAACCGCAGCGGCAAGCTACAAGCCGCAAGCTGAAAGCTAGAAGCTAGAAGCTAGAAGCTAGAAGCTAGAAGCTAGAAGCAAACCCGGGCCTCGCTCGGGTTTTGCTTTTAAGGTTTTACTTGGCGCTTGCCGCTTATGGCTTGCCGCTAAAAATTCCGGAGGAATTTTTCCTTGTCCCAGAAGATCATCAACACCGACGACCTGGCGTTTCTACTTTACGAACTGCTGGATATCGAACGTTTTAGCCAGTTTCCTCGCTATGAAGACCATAGCCGCGATACCTTTGATGCCGCCATCGAGCTGGCCCTGAAAGTCGCCAGCGAAACCTTTGCCCCGCACAACCACGCCTGCGATGAAGACGAGCCGCGCTTTGAAAACGGCAAGGTGGTCATGCGTCCGGAAGTAGCCGAAGCCCTCAAGGTACTGCGCGAAACCGGCCTGATGGCCGCCTCGCAGGATTACGAGCGCGGCGGCATGCAACTGCCGGCAGTGGTCGCGCAGACCTGTATCGGCCTGATCAAGGGCGCCAATGTCAGCACCCAGGCTTACGCCGGTCTGACCATCGCCGCCAGCAACCTGATCATGGCCCACGGCACCGACGAGCAGAAACAGCGCTTTGCCGAGCCGATGATGGCTGGCCGCTTCTTCGGCACCATGTGCCTGACCGAGCCGCACGCGGGTTCATCGCTGGGTGACATCAAATCGCGCGCCGTACCGCAGGATGACGGCAGCTACCGCATCAGCGGCAACAAGATCTTTATCTCTGCCGGTGACCACGAACTGAGCGAAAACATCATCCACCTGGTATTGGCCAAGCTGCCCGACGCACCGCCCGGTGCCAAGGGGATCTCGCTGTTTATCGTGCCTAAATTCCTGGTCAACGAAGACGGCAGTCTGGGTGAGCGCAACGACGTCATCCTGGCTGGCCTGATCCACAAGATGGGCTATCGCGGCACCACCTCGACCATGCTCAACTTTGGCGAGAAGGGCGGGGCGGTCGGCTATCTGGTCGGCGAGCCGCACAACGGCCTGGCTGGCATGTTCCACATGATGAACGAAGCGCGCATTGGCGTTGGCCTGGGCTCGGTCATGCTGGGCTACACCGGTTACTTGCACGCGCTGGACTACGCCCGTGACCGCACCCAGGGTCGCTCGATGACTGAGCGTGATCCGGCCACCCCGATGATCCCGCTGATTCAGCACGCCGACGTACGCCGCATGCTGCTGGCGCAGAAAGCCTTTGTAGAAGGCGGCTTGTCGCTTTGTCTGTTCTCCGCAACCCTGGTGGATGAGAAGAAGCACGCGCCCAGCGCTGAGGAACGCGAAACCGCCGCTGGCTTACTTGACCTGCTCACGCCGATCGTCAAATCCTGGCCCTCGCAGTTCTGCCTGGAGGCCAACAGCCTGGCGATTCAGGTACACGGCGGCTACGGTTACACCCGTGAATATCCGGTCGAGCAGTTCTACCGCGATAATCGTTTAAACCCGATCCACGAAGGTACGCACGGTATTCAGGCCCAGGACCTGTTGGGCCGCAAAGTGAGCATGGCTGGTGGGCAACACTACCAGGCACTGCTGCAGCGCATTCGCGCCACCCTCGAAGCCACCCGCGGCAGTGATGAACTAAAGACTAGCGCCGAGCTGCTAAGCAACGCCCTTGCCACGCTGGAAGAGACGACCAGCGCCTTGCAAGCCATCAAGAACACCGACCCTGATCGCGCCCTCGCTAACGCCTATCTGTATCTCGAGTGCTTTGGTCACGTGGTCGTCGGCTGGCTGTGGCTGCGGCAGGCGCAAGCTGCACTCAAAGGCCTGCAGGACGGCGGCGCACGGCAACCCGAGTTCTATCAGGGCAAGCTGAACACCTGCGAGTACTTCCTGCGTTATGAACTGCCCAAGCCGCTGGCGCTGGCAGAGGTGCTGCGCAGTGCAGATCGCACCACGCTGGATATGCCGCTGGATTGTTTCTGATTCGGTTGGTGTGACATAAAAAACCGACCGGGCCTTGGGCCCGGTTTTTTATGGGTAGCGTGAGTTGGCTATGGATTGGCTGCTCGTGGGCAGGATGGCCCGGCGTCGGCTAGCTGCTCACTCCGCCGCCAAGTAGGCCTGCGTCGAGGTCACGGCGCAGTAGCCAAACTCGAAGGCGGCCATCATGGCAGCATGCACTTGGGCTGCAGGCGTTGTGACCCCGTTGAACTCCAGATCCAGGGTGGCGCAGGCGTCGTGCAGCACCGTGACTGGGTACCCCATGTCAACGGCAGCACGCACGCAGGCATCGACGCACATGTGGCTCATCGCGCCGATTACCACAATGTCGTCAATGCCATGTTGGTCCAACTGCTGCTTGAGATCGGTTTCGCGGAAGGCGTTAATGTCCCGCTTGACGATAACTGGCTCACCCTCAATGGGCGCCACGCGCGTTTGGATTTGCGCGCCTGAGGAGTCAGCTGCGAACAGCGGGGCATCGCTGCTGACTGATTCATGGCGTACGTGAAATACGATAACGCCCTTGGCTCTGGCATCAGCGATCACTTTGGCGGCGTTGGCGGTGGCTGCCTCGATGCCCGACAGCGGCAGCTTGCCGTCAGGCAGATAGTCGTTTTGCAGATCGATGACAATCAAACCGGTTTTTTTCATGACGTAATACCTCTGGTGATGGATAGCCGTCATGGTCGGCCTTTAACAGCTGGCTGATAAGTGGCGGTAAAGACATTTCAGGTGTTAATAACGACACTGGTGCTTACCTCACCTGGTGTCGTCACTTACGCCTGACTCACTCGTGCACTGCTACTGAACCGGCGGCGATACTCGCTGGGCGACAAGCCGACGATACGCGTGAACACCTTGCGAAAGGCACCCGCGTCACCATAGCCAACCTCCCACGCCACGCGCTCCACGGACGCTTTCTCGAACTGCAGCAGCTCCTGTGCCCGACCCACGCGCAGCCGCTGGCAGTACTCGGTCGTGGTCATGCCGGTGGCCTTCTGAAAGCGGCGCAACAGGGTGCGCTCTTCCAGCCCCGCTTGCGTAGCCAGAACAGGCAATGCCACCTCCTTGGCCTGAGTGGCTTGCAGCCAATGCTGTACCTTGAGTATCGCCGCGTCGCCGTGGGTCAGGCGAGGGGAAAACAGGCTGTAGTAGCGCTGCTCGCGGCCGGGTGGGTCGACCAGCAGCGTACGCGCCGTCTCAATCATGACCGTTGGCCCCAGCAACCGATCTACCAGCCTGAGGCCCAGATCGGTCCAGGACATGAGGCCACCTGCCGTAATCACGTCGCCATCGTCGATGATGAGTTGGTCCACATCCACCAGCACGTCGGGATAGCGCTGCTGCAACAGCTCGGCGTAGGCCCAGTGGGTTGTCATCTTGCGGCCTGTCAGCAGCCCGGTCGCCGCCAGTGGGAACGCACCCGCGCAGACCGATGCCAAGGCAACGCCATCGGCATGCCGCTCACGCAGCCAGCCGGTGAGCACAAGCGTTTCTTCCGCGCTAATCGGCTCGTTAAGCGTAGGTGGCAGGATCAGTGCGGACAGCACAGAGTGAGCAGCTGAGTCTGAACCGCTATCAAAGACGCGCACCGGTAGGGCGCTAGCCTCGCTCTGCTGCCAGTGGGTTATCCGCAGCGGCGGCTCGGACTGCTGCAGGTGCGATAACGCCTCACGGTTCGCGACCGTAAACAGGTCGGTCAACCCCAGCACCGCCGCCTGCTGCGCGCCCGGATAAAGCACCAGCCCGATCTCGACAGTCTGTGTTGTTTGCATATAGACCCAAAGCCCCTTTGTTAATGTCATTCAGCATTCACCGCCCTGTCGCCGCAGCTATGGCTGTTGCGTGCGACAGGGCTGCCATTGTGCACTCTTTTTAGGTGCTGAAATGGCTTAGTAAACTAGGCCTTGCCGGCATCAAGCGTTACCGCAGTTCCATAACGGCTACCTTGGTCATACGCGCAAGCTGTCAATAAAGACCTATCTGACAAATCGCAATTGGTACTAAGTTGCCTAGCACAACCCGCTGGCGCTATTTTCAGATTTATAATGCCGATTTGGCTGTTATCTTCTGGAAAAGTAGCCCTGTATACACCGCTGCTACCGGGTTATCCTTGTGCTATGTACAGTCTTGCTCACCCCGTCACCCATACGCTGGAAATCCGCAAAAGTCGCTTTCTTGCCTGCGTCGAACCCATCGCTGACCGCGCCGCAGCGCAGGCTCGGGTAAACGAGTTGCGCGCGCAGCATCCAGGTTGCAACCATGTGTGCTGGGCGCTGTTGGCGGGCGGTCATAGCGCCGCAGTAGACGACGGAGAGCCCTCGGGCACCGCAGGCCGCCCCATGCTGGAGGTACTGCGTCACCAACAGTTGGACGGCGTGCTGGCCACCGTGGTGCGCTACTTCGGCGGCGTCAAACTGGGTGCCGGTGGTTTGGTGCGTGCCTATACCGACGCTGTCGCGCAGGCACTAATGCAAGCCGAAAAAATCGAACACATCCCCACCCAAACACTCTGCTGCGAACTGGCCTACGCCCACGAAGGCGTCGCCCGCAACCTGATCGCTGAGCTTGGCGGTGAACTGCTCGATGTAAGCCACGGGCAGGCGGTGCGCATGCAAATAAGCCTGCCCGTTACCGCAGCTGACGCGCTGCAGGAGCAGCTCTTATCGATCACGCGGGGCGAGCTTGGGTGGGAGGTCGTAGTGTCCTCAGGCGACTGAGTCAGCGGTTTGGTCAATAGGGGGTAGCTGCACGCAGGGTAGGGGCATTAGGTGAAAGCCGGGCGGTTGGTCCGGCTTTTTTGTGGATGGTGTGAGGCGGCTGCTTCGGCCAGAAGCGGACGCCTGAATCGTCCGCATACTGCTCTCGGCTGAGCGTCAGCGGTGCGCCGCTCTGATGATACCTTGCTATTTGCTTCATGGATTGGCGCCAGGTCACCAGTATGGCTGTTTGGCTCGCGGGCCAGGGCTTTCGGCTGGTGCGCTGTTATGGCAGGCGTTGTGGTGAGGTGAGCTGTCACAAAGAGACAACAATTCTGTGCGACACCGGCTCAACTATGTCGATATGCTGGTCCAGCTCGTGAGCGAATAATATCAGCGCGTGATTTCAACCCGCGTCTACTAATAACAATGTACTCAGAAGGGAGTTATCCATGGGAGCCATCGTTGGCGGAGAAGGGGGAACCCAAGGCCATTTGGTCGGCTACGGGTCCAAGGCGTACCGCAATTATGTACTCTTCGCACTGACCCTCATTTACATCCTGAATTTTGTTGACCGCGCTTTGCTAGCGGTCGTCGGCCCCGATCTGGTGCCGGACCTTGGTATTACCGACACGCAATTTGGGCTTCTCACTGGCTTCGGTTTCGCCTTGCTCTATACCGCCGTGGGTATTCCGCTAGCGCGCTTTGCCGATGTCGCTCATCGCGTGTGGATCATGACAATCTGTGTGGCCCTCTGGTCGCTGATGACCGCAGCTTGCGGCCTTGCGACGGAAGTCACCATCGGCTCCATGACTATCGGCGCGTTCTGGATTTTGCTGATGTGTCGCGTCGGTGTGGGTATCGGCGAGGCGGGCTGTACGCCGCCGGCCAACTCGCTGATCGCGGATTATTTCATTCCGCGTGAAAGATCCCAGGCGCTGGGTTTCTACGCCATGGGCGTTACGCTCGGCACCATGGTGGCCAACCTGATCGGTGGCTGGGTTACCGATATGTTCGACTGGCGCACGGCCTTTTTCGTCGTCGGTTTGCCAGGCTTGCTGGTCGCCCTTGTTTTCAAATTCACAGTCAAGGAGCCGCCACGCGGCTACACCGATCCGCGGCAAGCCGAGGTAAAAGAGCGAGCCAGCCTGGGCGAGGCTATCCACGAGTTGATGGGCAAGCCTGCATTCTGGCTGATGACCGCTGGCGCAACCATTGCTGCGTTCTGTGGTTACGGCATTTCTTCGTTTCAGTCACTCTTTCTGGTGCGTACCTACGAAATCACCGCGGGTCAGGCAGCGATCTGGATCAATACACCGGTAGCCCTCTCCGCGGCCATTGGCACCTTCGCCACCGGTTGGCTAGCGACCAGGATTTACAAGAAGCACCCGGGCGCCATCGCCTGGGTACCGGCTCTGGGTCTGGCACTGTCGGTTCCCTTTTATATCTTTGCCTTCACTACCGACAATCTGCTTTACGCTGCCATCGGCCTGATCATCGGCGGCTTCGTTAAATACGGCTATCTAGCCGCTCAGTACACTATCGGCCAGGGTGTGGTCAGCGGGCGTGTGCGCGCCATGGCTACGGCAGTGATGCTGCTGCTCGTCAACCTGGTTGGCTACGGCTTTGGCCCGTTGTTCATTGGCGCAGTCTCCGACATCTTCTTCAAGTCTGGCATCGCCGAGCTTGGGGTCGCTGCTGGCGAACTGGCGCGCAACCAATGTCACCCCGCGGTGGTTGGTCAGCTGAACGAGAATCTGCAGGAAGTCTGTGGCCAGGTCTACGCGCAAAGCCTGCAAACCTCCATGGTTATAATGGCCTGCCTCTACATTGCCAGCGCTCTGTGCTTCTTTTTGACCTGGCGCCGGCTGGGCAAGGATATGGTGGACAGACAGGTTTAAAAAACCGATCACGCCATAAGTGACTACCCAGAGGGCGCATTGCGCCCTCTTTTTTTTGCGCTTAAAAGAGTAATTGGGGGAGCATCATCGCACGCCAAACTACGTGACCTGATTGCCGAGCTCGGTAGCGAGCTGCTCGACGTCAGCCACGGTCAGGCGTTGCAGGAACTGCTTTTGTTTATCACGCGGGGATAGCCTGGATGTGAACTGGTCGATTCTCCAGTGCGCTGAGCCAGGGGGGCAGCGGGCAGGGCGTTTGGCCGTGGTTAGTCACTTAGAGCAGAGTAACCAGGTGGACCAGAGGCATTAATGTTGATCTGACCCTGGTCTTGATGTGTCCCGTTTATTCATCACCTGCTGATTAGCGCTGGCAGTCACAAATGGTAAAAGTTATCTGGCTGGACGGCACGGGGCACTCGGCTATATTCTGACAGTCCGTTATCAACATGGACTCCTTAGTGGACCCCAGCCCCGCAGCACCCAGCCGCTTCGCCCTTTCTGTATCGCGAGTGGCAGTCAAATGATCGAACCTGTCATTAGCCTTATATTTGGTATTCTGGTCGTCCTCACTATCATCGCGGTAAATGGCTATTTTGTGGCGCAAGAGTTTGCCTACATGGCGGTTGACCGCACCCGGCTCGCCGCATTGGCTGCCGGGGGTAACGCATCGGCAAAGCGCGCACTGGCGGTCACGAAGCGTACGAGCTTCATGCTATCGGGCGCGCAGCTGGGCATTACTGTCACCGGCCTGCTCGTGGGTTATGTTGCTCAGCCGCTCGTTGGCGAATCGCTAGGCGCGTTACTCTCAGTAACCGGTATTCCAGCTGAATCCAGGGTGGCTGTCGCAACCGGCTTGACTCTGGTCGCGGCGACGATCATCCAGATGATCGTGGGTGAGCTGTACCCGAAGAATCTCGCCATCGCCAATCCTGAGCCGCTGTCGCTGGGCCTGGCCCGCTCCACGCTCTTTTATATGTCAGCCTTCGGCTGGTTGATCAGCTTCTTCGACAAGTCTGCCAACCTGCTCTTGAGGTTGCTGCGTATCGAGCCGATTCATGACCTCGACGTCAGTGCTTCGGCTACCGATCTGCCGCACATCATTGCTGACTCGCGCGACAGCGGGGATTTGCCCCGTGAGCTTTCATTCATGCTGGATCGCATCCTCGACTTTCCGCAGCGTAACGTGGAACACGCGATGGTGCCTCGTTCACAGGTTGACTGGGTCGAGCCAGAAACAACGCTGCAAGAACTGCGTGGTTTGATGGCGCGTGCGCACACCCGCTACCCGGTGATTGATGACGATGATGCGCCAGTGGGTGTGGTGCATCTTGCTGACGTATTGGCGCATCTCGACTCGGGGTGCGGACACGAGACCGTTGCGTCCCTGATGCGACCGGCCAAGGTGCTGCCGACGCTCATGCTGCTGCCAGATGCACTGGACCAGTTGGTGCAAACAACCAATCAGTTGGCCTGCGTGATCGACGAATACGGCGGTTTCGCTGGGGTGTTGACGATTGAAGACCTTGCCATGGAAATTGTCGGCGAGATCACCGACGAGCATGATGCTGAAGCGGGCGATGCTATCGTAGCGGAGGGTAACGACACATGGACCATGGAAGGCGACGTCCACCTGGACGAGGTTAGGCGCATTATTGGGCATGACCTGCCACGCGTTGATGTGGAGACCGTTGCTGGCATGGTCATCGCAGAGCTTGGCGCGCTGCCAGAGCAAGGCGACACTATCAGCATTGACCTGCCGGTCGACCCTGCCGAGCTGGTTGCCGACGAACCCACGATGTATCGACTCGAAGTTGACGTGTTGCGTATTGAAAGACATATCCCCGCTGAAGTTCGCGTGCGACTGGTCCAGTTCCCCATGGCGGAGGAAGAGCGATGAATGATCCCTTTTTCGTCACGATAGCGACTATCGTCCTGATCGCCCTCAGCGCCTTATTTGTGATCATCGAGTTCGCGTTGCTCGGCGCTCGCCGGCATCGTCTTGAAGAGCTGGCCGTTAACAGCCTTTCGGCTCGAGCCGCGTTGCGTGGTATGAATGATCTGACACTGATGCTTGCCGGCGCTCAGCTGGGTATAACACTATGTACCTTTGCTTTGGGTGCGGTGACCAAGCCTGCGGTCGACGTTTGGCTCGGCCCGGTATTTATCGCCTGGGGCTTGCCCGATTGGGCCGCGGCTGGCACAGCCTTTGGCCTTGCGCTGTTTCTAGTGACATTCCTGCACCTAGTAGCCGGTGAAATGGCGCCCAAGTCCTGGGCTATTGCACACCCGGAAAAATCGGCCCTGGCGATTGGCGTCGTCTCACGCATTTATATCTGGCCCTTGCGTTTGTTGCTGAGTGGGGTCAACCGAATCGCCAACCGCCTGGTCAAGGCCTCGGGTGTCGAACCCGTAGAAAGTGCTGCAGTTGGCGGCCAGGATATCGCCACCATCCGTCAATTGGTTGAGCATTCGGCAAAGGTCGGTACGCTGATGCCGCAGATGCAGCAGCAACTCTCAGGCTTGATCGACCTAGGCACGCTGGCCGTTGAAGCCCTGCTGGTTAAAGGCGAGGCGCCGGTTTACGTTGAGCGGGATGCGACGGTGGCGGATGTTCGCGCGACAGCCATGCAGACCGGGCACTTGCGTATTCTAGTGTTGGGTACCGAGGGCATCCAGCCGTCCGTGGTTCATGTGCGCGACACCTTGCTTGAGCCGGAAACTCGTCCGGCGCACGAGCTTGCACGGACAGCATTTGTGCTCGACGCAAAAACCCCCGTCTATGACGCACTGGCGCGCATGCGAACATCGAGCGTTCAGCTTGCTTTGATCGTTAGGGAGAATCGTCTGCTTGGTGTGGTAACCCTGGCCGACATTCTGAAACGGGTACTGCCTGCGCCTTCCAGCACTTAATGGCCGCAGACCCGCTTCGTCGCCTGCGTCTAACCAACCCATAGCCGGGCGCTCCGCAGCTCAAGCGCGGGTGAACGCATTGCGCCCGGTGCACCCGGTGTGCTGGGCGCCGCCACCCAAGTAATCAGGAAGCGAAGTACGCTGCCAGCACGTCCTGGAGCTGTTGTACTTCTGCCAGCTCTGATTCAAATGACGTGACGAACCGCACTGCCAGATGATCGGCCTTGATATCCAGCGCCTGTGGCACGCTGTTTGGAAGCCAGTCATTCAGGCGGACGCCTTGTGCCTTGAGGTGCTCGAACAGCGCTACGGGAATGACAGCGAACAGCTCGTTGGCCTGAACCGGCCAGGCGATCTGGATCGCGGGGTAGGGCTGCAGGCATTGCTCAAGCGCCAGAGCAATCTCATTGGCGTGCCGGGCCAGCGTGAGCCAGTGATCGTCCTTGAGCCAGGCGCACATTTGCGCACCAAACAGGCGACCCTTCGACACCAGGTGCCCTGCGCGCTTGCGACGCAGATCGAAGTCTTTTGCCAGCGCCTCGTCAAAAAAGATAACCGCTTCCAACGCCAAGGCACCGTTCTTCGAGGCACCCAGACAGAGCACATCGACACCGGCCTTCCAGGTAATGTCAGCGGGTGTGCAATTCAACGTTGCCAGCGCATTGCTGAAGCGAGCGCCATCCATGTGCACACGCATGTCAGCCGCATGCGCGACCTCCGTCAGAGCGCGCACTTCCTCAACGCTATACACCAGCCCACTTTCAGTACACTGCGTGATACTGAGCGCGCCGGGTATCTGGTTGTGGGGGCGGTCTTTGGGCAAGGACTGCAGCGTGTCGCTTAGGCATTGCGCCGTCAACTTATCGCCATCGTCACCCATCAACACCAGACGAGCACCGCCGGTAAAAAGCTCAGGCGCACTCAGCTCATCAACCGCGATATGCGCCTGTGAATGGCAGAGAATGGAATGCCACGGCTGCACCAGCGCGGACAACGCCAGGCAATTAGACGCCGTCCCGGTCGCGACGAAAAACGCCTGTACCGGTTTCTCGAAAATCGCAGACAGCTGCGCAACCGCAGCTTGCGTCCATTGGTCATTGGAGTAAGAACCCGCCACGCCCGTAGAAGCCTCGACAATCCCTTGGAGTACGGCGGGAGACACGCCAGATTGATTGTCGCTTGCGAAATTCATGGAGACTATCTCTATGGTGGGGGAAGGAGAGGGGCGAGGTTAACATATAGCCACCCAGACGATTGGCTGTGAGTTGGTCCTTGTAGCCCATAACCTGTTTGCCGAGTTCGACGTGAGCCACGGGCAGGCGGTGCGCATGCAGGTGAGTCTGCCTGCTCCCGCAGTTAATGCGCTGCAGGAGCAGCTTTTGTCGATTACGCGGGGTGAGTTTGGGTGGGAGGTCGCCGACTCCTCAGAGGACTAAATCACCGTTGGAGTGATCAGGGCGTGCGTCCGCATGGGCGCAGCGCTATCAACCAGAGTAGAAGAACCAGTTCGACCAGAATGGCCAGCGGAGTTAATGTTCATCTGACCCCATTTGCTTTATCAGGGGCTGAAGCGGAGGTAACCATCATTGACAATTATGCCACCACGATCAACTCACCAGATTTGACCGAGCAAATGCTGCCCACCCTGAAGCGTGCTGCCGATGACCAGGTATTTCCGTCCCCACTGGTGACTGCTTCAGAGGACTTTTCTTTTTTTGCCCAGCAGGCGCCTGGGCTGTTTTTCTTTCTCGGCGTGACACCGTCAGAGCAAATGGGACGTGCCGCGCCGAACCATTCGCCTGAGTTTACCGTCGATGATGCTGCGCTATTGACCGGTATCAAAGCCCTGTCGGCCCTAGCCACCGACTACCTCCTGCAAAACCCTGTAAGCAGATAAGCTTTGATGTTATTGATTACAGACTTGGATGGGGTGCAGGCTTGGTCACAAACTGCACCTGCCATCACTTTGCGGTCGAGGAAGAACAATCCAGAAGATTGCCATTAGTTGACAGTCTGACAGTCAAGCGCTGCCCATACTGATCCGGAAACGACATCGCAGGATGTTAACTAGCCGGAGATTTTCATGCACTCGTCAGCAACTGCCTATACTTCTGAACCTAACTCCGAACGTTTTGACGTGGTGATCGTCGGTGCCGGTATTTCCGGCATCGGTTGTGCCACCATGCTGCGTGAGCAGCACCCCAACCTTAGCTTTGTCATTCTGGAAGCCTTGGAGTCCTTTGGTGGTACTTGGCTGATCCACAAGTACCCGGGCACCCGTTCCGACAGTGACCTATTTACTTTTGGCTATCATTTCAAGCCCTGGACAGGCAAGCCGATCGCTCCGCGCGAGCAGATTTTGCAATATCTGGAATCGGCTATAGAGGATGCTGATCTGGCGCCGCATATCCGCTACCGTCAGCGCGTGCAGTCGGCAGACTGGTCGAGCGCGCACAGTCGCTGGACGCTGGAGATCAGCGCCGGCCCCGACCACCAACCCCAGCGCATCGAGGCAGGCTTTTTGTGGATGTGCCAAGGCTATTACCAGCACGCCCAGGGATATACCCCCGATTGGCCCGGCCTGCAGCGCTTCAAGGGCGCGGTCATTCATCCTCAGCAATGGCCGGATGACGTTGATCTGAGTGCAAAGCATGCGGTGGTGATCGGCTCGGGGGCTACGGCGGCCACCCTCATCCCGGCATTGGCCGATCAGTGCCAGCAAGTCACCATGCTGCAGCGTACCCCCACCTATTTTGCCGCCGGCCGCAACGCCGACGTGCTGGCAGACGAGCTGCGCAAACTGGACATAGATACCTCCTGGATCCACGAAATCATGCGCAGGAAGGCAATCCGCGACCGCGCAGAGATAATCGAACGCGCTAACAATCACCCCGAACAGCTGAAAAAGCTGCTGATTGATGGTGTCAGTGCCTATTTGCCCACGGACTTTGATACCCGACGGCATTTCACCCCGCCATATAAACCGCTACAGCAGCGTGTGGCATTCGTGCCCGAAGGTGACCTGTTCAAGGCTATCAGTGCCGGCAAGGCCAGCGTAGTGACCGACCGTATCGAGACCTTTGATGAGGACGGCATTCAGCTGCAGTCCGGTGAGCGGATCGACTGCGACCTGGTGATTACCGCCACTGGTTTCGAGATGTCGGTAATGGGTGAAATACCCTTCAGCGTTGACGGTGCACCGGTGAACTTTGCTAATACAGTCGGCTACCGCGGGATCATGTTCACAGGGGTGCCCAATATGGCTTGGGTCTATGGCTATGGCTTTTACAGCTGGACCCTTCGGGTCGAATTAATCGGTAATTTTGTCTGTCGGTTACTCGGTCACCTGCAGCATACCGGTGCCAAAAGTATGGTACCGACCCTGCGTCCGGAAGATGCCGGCATGTCCCTGAAACCCTGGGTCGATACAGAAACCCTCAATCCGGGCTACCTATTGCGCAGCTTGCATCGTCTGCCCAGACGTGGAGACAAACCTGAGTGGCAGCACAGCCAAGATTATGAATACGAAAAACAGGTGCTGCCAACGGTGGATTTCACCGATTCGATTTTTTCCTATCATTATTAAGGTTGCCTGCAAGGCGAGCCTGTAACTACGGAGTAGAGCAGCATGAAAAATCTGAAAAACGGCGTTGCGGTTATTACTGGCGGTGGTTCGGGGCTGGGCAAGGCATTGGCGCATGCGGCAGTCAGCCGCGGCATGAAAGTGGTGCTGGCCGACGTACAGGCCAAGGCGCTGGAGCAGACCCTTGAAGAACTACGCGCACTCGGCGCTGAGGCAATTGGCGAAGTCCTGGATGTCACCGATGCCACTGCCGTTGAAGCGCTGGCCGAGCGCGCCGAGACTCATTTTGGCCCGGCCAATCTGGTGTTTAACAATGCTGGCGTGGCGAGTGCAGGACTGATCTGGGAAAGCACCGAAAAGGACTGGGATTGGTTGCTGGGGGTCAACGTCAAGGGAGTGGCCAACGGTATCCGTGCCTTCACCCCGCGTATGCTGGCTGCCGCGTCAGCGGATGCTGATTATCAGGGCTGCATTATCAACACGGCATCGCTCGCGGGGGTGCTGACCGGGCCGGCGATGGGCGTCTACAGCGTTTCCAAGCATGCCGTGCTTGCGCTGTCCGAATGCCTGTTCCATGATTTAGCCCTGTTGACCCGGCAAGTACAGGCTGCGGTACTTTGCCCATCCTATGTGGCTACCAATATCGGTCAGTGCTACCGCGTGCGGCCGTCGCAATGGGCCAATAGCGAAGGACCGACCCGTTCGCAAATGGCCACCGCCGCAATTTCACAGAATAATCTCGATAGCGGCTCGCTCACAGCGGACCAGGTAGCAGAAACCACCTTCAAGGCGGTGGAGCAAGGCAAATTTTATATTTTCCCCACGGACGAGGTGCACGGGCTGCTCAAACACCGTTTCGATCGTATCCTTGAGAGTGCAAATCCTGACCTGCCCTACGAGCAGACCCCCTTTCTGCAAGATCGCAGAAAACGTTTGATCGAGGCATTGGCCGATTGAGACTACGCCATGACTGAAATAGTACCGGGTGCTCTAAGCCAAGAGCTTGATGACCTATTGAGACAGCATGCCAAACGCCAATGTCTGGCGAAAAAAAGCCTGCTATTTTACCGTGGTTCAACGCCTGACGCGCTATTCTGTCTGCTCAGCGGTCGAGTGAGGCTAAGTGTGACCGGGGCAACTGGGCGCGAAGCTCTCCTTGGTGTGGTCCCGCCGGGTCATTGGTTTGGCGAAGCCTCACTCTTCAGCGGCGAAGTACGCGCTCATGATGCTTTCGCCGAAGTTGACAGTGAATTGCTGCTGGTGTCGGCCAGTGTGCTCCACACGCTGATAGACCATCGGCCGGAATACCTGCTGGAATTTTTGCGCTTGATGGGGCTGCGTTACAAGTCGACACTGCAGCGTATGGATGGCAGTGTCCTGCAGCCCCTTTCGGTACGCCTAGCCAGCAAGCTGCTGGCAGTGGCTAGCGAAAGCATTCCTGCAACGGATTGTGATTTGCAGATATCTCAGGAAAACCTCGCTCAGATGCTCGGCGCTTCCCGGCAGAGTATCAACAAGGTATTGAAGGACTGGGAAGCGCAAGGTGTCGTGCAGGTCAGCTATCGCAGTTTGAGCCTGCTGGCACCGGATTACCTAGCGCGTCTAGCACAAGACGAATCGGTTGCTTTCCCTCGCATCTAGGCGAATCGAGCTCCCTGTTGCCTATGTAGGTGCTTGTAGTCCCTACGCGCGGGAAGAGCTCTGCGGGCTAGGTCCGGTACGCTGCTGCCCCGGTATGGAAAGAGCCATTCTGCTCTGGCCCCGATCTACTACAGGTAACCGCAGCAGATCCGGCCGAAATACACGTTCGCACGAGGCATAGAAGGTTCCAATCGATCAACACAAACAGCGGCTCAATCATGGTCATCCAGAAGCCACCACACTCACCAATATCTTCGATTGTGCCGTATCATTGATCGCGAGGAAGACCTGCCGTCACGCTTGGAAATGCTCGCGTTCTGAACCAGCCATATTCTCGCGCGATGTTTCTCAAGCGCACTTGGGCATCTAAAGGCTGCATGGTAGCAACCGATTGAGCCCAATCAGCAGCCAACAGCAGCCAACTTCTTTCTATCATCTGGATGCGACGCTTCCAGCCAGCCATGTCCCAAGCTTTCTTGCAAGCTGAGTCCAGTGAGCTTCATCCATCTTTCGTCAAAACACCTAACTGAGCCACTCGTATCAGCGGTCGATGGGATCTGCGGGTCGGTGTTTTTCAAGATAGTTGTCACTGTTTGGATGCTACGCAGCTTGCTTCATAGGCTGTTCCTTTGCCGGGTTCAACGTCGTCGGCCCAATAGGCTCGCAGTTTCTGGCGGGGCGTGTACCCAGCGTGACGACACACTCTGTTTGGCCTTCTCCAGTACTCGCTTCGCTGCTCCAGCAGCACAGCATCATCGCCGCTATGGCGTTGCTCCGGTGTCACGAAGCGCAGCTTGCTGTGCCGATGCTCGATGTTGTACCAGCGACCGAACCGGTCTACCCACATCCGAGCATCGAATGCCAAGGGCGTGCCACCGAGGGCGAGCTCTGCGTGGACGCAACTTGAGCTACTTTGAAATAGTGTTAAAGAATACGTATCGGGTTAGCTCAAATAGATGGTCCAATAAAGCCTGGCCAATATGGATCGATATAATGTATTTTGGCTAGCCACTCTCCCTTTGGTCATGATGGGTATAGCCAAATTGGCTGACTGGAGCCGACCATTTATGACAGGCAGGTGTCGGCCCAGAGTGTGTAAAAACGTCCTGACAAATCCTTGCTATGATTTCTGGCAA
>TARA_R110002051_G_scaffold75818_4_pt1 | contig 24487 bp, 25 predicted proteins | sample TARA_R110002051 | Tara Oceans TARA_R110002051 (sample SAMEA4397023) | marine metagenome | biome: Polar Biome; feature: [MES] marine water layer (ENVO:01000295) within the mesopelagic zone...; material: water (ENVO:00002006), including particulate matter (ENVO:01000060) such as......
GATGGCACGCTGGATGCCGGGCATCACGTCAGGCAAAAGCATTTGTGCCGTTGCCGTAACCGAACCCGGCGCCGGGTCTGACGTGGCGGGAATGCGTACACGCGCGATCCGTGACGGCAATGGCTGGCTGATTAACGGCACCAAGATGTTCATCACCAATGGGGTGCATGGCGATCTGTTTTTCGTCGCCGCCAAGACCAATACCGAGGCAAAAGGTTCGCGCGGAGTGACGATCTTTGCTGTTGAACAAGGCACATCGGGCTTTTCGGTCGGCAAGAAGCTGAACAAGACCGGGTGGCTGTGCTCGGACACCGCAGAGTTGGTCTTTGACAACGTCCGTGTCACCGGCGACCAGATCCTGGGAGAGGTTGACCAGGGGTTCTACGCCATCATGAAGAACTTCCAGAACGAAAGAACGGTTCTGGGGGCGATGGCCATGGGCGAGGCGCAGAAAGCCATAGAACTGACGTTGGATTATGTGAGAGATCGCCCCGCCTTTGGCGGCGTTCTGTGGGATAAACAGGTGATCCGCCAACGTCTTGCCGAACGCGCCGCCCAAGTCGAGGCCGGACGCCAACTGGTCTACAGCGCGGCCTGGAAGGATGCGCAGGGGATAGAGTGCGTCAAAGAGGTTTCGATGGTCAAGGCCTATTGCGGCGATCTGGTCAACAAGGTGCTGTATGATTGCGTTCAGTTCCATGGCGGCATGGGATATATGCGCGAAACTCCGGTTGAACGCATGTCTCGCGACGCGCGGATCCACGCCATCGGCGGTGGCGCGACCGAGGTGATGCTGGAAGAAATTGCCAAGCGGTTGTGACCCCCGTCTCAGGCCGATTTATGGGCGGCAAACCTGTTGTAGCGATGGGCGAAGAATTCCTTTCTGCCGCCACGTCCTACGATGTGACATTTTTCCTCAAGCCGACCGAGACTTGGCTCCAAGCTCGTAAATAGAATGTTAGATAACAACGAAGGTCCAGAAGAAAGGAATGATATGGTACTCATCGACCACCTCATCGAACTGGCTGCCTTGCCTGCAGAAAAACTCTCCGTCCGCGCACTTATCCTAGCTCGCTTCTCGCTCCTTGACTGGATGACCTGCGGTATAGCGGGCGTCAACGAGCCGGTAGCCGAAAAACTGCGCATGTTGGCCGAACAAGAAGTCGGCCGGGGCGCTGCTTCCGTCTTCGGAGGCGACGCCGCTCCTGCCCGCATGGCGGCCCTTGTCAACGGCGCAACCAGCCATGCGCTCGATTATGACGACACACATTTCGGCCACGTCGGCCATCTGTCCGTGGGAATCTATTCAGCCGCCCTGGCCGCTGGCGAAGAGGTCGATGCGTCTGCCACAGAGGTAGTGAACGCGTTCCTCGTCGGGGCAGAGGCCGCCATACGGATCGGCCTCGTTCTCGGACGGGCGCATTACGACATCGGCTTTCACCAGACAGCGACGGCAGGCGCGTTTGGCGCGACCTTGGCTGCCGGCCGCCTTTACGGATTGAACGCTCAGGAGATGCGATACGCCATTGGCCTGTGCGCCACGCGGGCCTCGGGACTGAAATCGCAGTTCGGAACGATGGGCAAGCCGTACAATGCGGGCAGTGCAGCCTCGAACGGGATCGAATGCGCCAAACTCGCCAAACTTGGAATGACCTCGGCCGACGATGGCCTGCTGGGGCAGCAAAGTTTCGTCGAGACACATACATCGCTTGCGGATCCGGGGGCAGGCCTTGCAAAGCCGCAAACGTTTCTTTTCGAGGACAACAAATACAAGCTGCATGCGTGCTGCCACGGCACTCATGCGATGATCGGAGCGCTCCTCGGCGCAAAAGAGCTGGAAGGGCGCGATTTGAACGATGTCGCCAGTTTTACGCTTCGGACAAATCCGCGCTGGCTGCGGGTCTGCGACATCAAACGGCCCCGCACTGGCCTAGAAGTGAAGTTCAGCTACAACTGGCTTGCCGGAATGGCCATGCGTGGCGACAGGACCGTGGACGACCGTACCTATACCGACGCCCTCGCCAATGACGCCGAGCTCGCGGTATTCGCCGACAGGATTAGAGTCACCGGCGACGATGCCGTCACCGATTTGCAAGCTATCGGGATCGTTACACTGAAAGGCGGGACGGAGATCGTGGTCTCGCACGATCTTACCGAGCCGCTGCCCGACGACATTTTGGCAGAAAAGCTCCGGGAGAAGTCCGTGGCGGCAATCGGTGAGACCGGCCAGACGATCTGGAATACGCTGTCGCGGCTCGCCACTATGAGTGCCCGGGACCTCGGCGAACTCCTCCGCCGCGCCGGATAAGAAAGCGGCGGCAGGGAGTAGGATGTCGTCGCGTCTCGTAGAGTTCGGTCGGATCGTGTCCTATAGCGTGGTGTAGTTGGTGCGGTGGCCATCAGTGTTTTCCAGTAGGGTTGGGTTGATTACAACCAACCTGAAGGAAAGCCCCGATGACCGACTAGATGATTGACCGACTAGATGATTGGCTTTGCCGCCGAGAAGATGATGGCCCTGGAGGTTGGCGCGAAGAGGGGCGCGGGCTATAGCGAGAAGAACTCCTTTCGGCTTGCCCAGCTCGATGGGTATCGCGGCCGGGAACTGTGGAGTCGCGAATCCCGAAGCTTCGCACTGGCAGCAATTTTCCAGGCTTTCTCGAACCGCACCGCCGACGGGTCGGCTCCGCCTTCATCGCCACGGCGTTCGCCCAGGAGACGCCTGAGGCCGCCAGCACCCAGTGGCGCAGTGTTGCCGATCAGATCAGGCCGGAGTTCCCAAAACTAGCGGCACTCGTGAACAGTGCCGAAAACGACGTGCCAGCAGCCTACATGACCTTTTTCAAGCTACATAGCACCAATCCTATTGAGCGCCTGAACGGCGTGATCAAGCGCCGCACCCAGGTCGCCGGCATCTTTTCCAATGACAATGCCGTCGTTCGCCTCTTCGGCGCGTTGCTGCTCGAGGAGAATGACAAGTGGGCTGTGCAGCGATCCAGATACTTGTCGCTTGGTATCATCGCCGCAATGAGTGATGATCTGCTCATCAGCCTGTCTGCTGTGGCAAGCTGATCCATTCCCAGCTATGTCGGATCAGGAAAGCACGGCAACTGTCGAAGCTACACCACTCCTTGTGACACGATCCTTTCAGTGTGTGCAGCAATAGTGATCAGCCGTTTTCACAACCGGATCGACGTGGGGTTTGCAAGTTTTCCACGCGCGAAATCATAAGACGTGGCAAGGATTTTCAAGGCTGTTTCGATCTCTGGCTCATCGCGCGGCGCAAACACCATTACGGCGGTCGCCGGTATCATGCCTGTGGCCGTCATCGGGTGCGGCTCGCCCCAGCCTTTGGCGAATAGCTCGCGGGTGCATTCCAACGGAAGCATCAGGTGCATCGAACCATCATAATGCGGATGCACATGGGCAAACTCATTTCCCACCATAAAAGATTCCTGACAGCCGTGAGCATGATTGTGTGCCAGCCAAAGAGCTTCGGCTCCGGGGACAGAGATGATGCTGGGGCGACGCTCGACAAAGGGAAAATCAAAGGCGCGCTCTTTGAGCTTTTGATAAGTACTGGCGTCGGGGTTTTGGCTGACCTGCTCGTGAGGCGCGCAGTCGGTGGTCTCGGGCCGGGGGCCTTTGCGGGGTGTCAGTTCAAACATTTCCAGCCTTTCTGGTTTATATGGTTAGGCCCCCAAAGCCTTGCGGACGTCCGGAGCGACGCGGGTTCCCAAGATCTCGATCGCGTTCATCAGGGATTTGTGGTCGAGCAGCCCGATCGCCATCTGAATAGTTATTCTGGTAAAGCCGAAGATCTCGTGATGGGCGAGGATCTTGTCGGTCAGTTCTGCTGGCCCACCGACGAACAACGCCCCGCCTGGGCCGCACATGGTGTCAAACTGTGCACGGGTTGCCGGGGGCCATCCACGTTCTGCGCCAAGGCGCGTCATGACCTCGTTATGCGGGCCACGATAAATGTCACGGGCAGTCTGGCTGGTTTCGGCCACAAACCCATGTACATTCAGTGAGGTTTCCAGGCTGGCCGGGTCGTGCCCGGCCTTGCTGGCGGCGGCGCGATAGAGATCGAATAAAGGCGCAAAACGCGCAGTGTCTCCGCCGATAATGCCAAGCGCAAGGGGCAGGCCAAGTGTCCCGCCGCGCACCGCCGATTGTGGGGTTCCCCCGATGCCCAGCCAGATCGGCAGCTTGTCCTGATAGGGCCGTGGGTGGACGCCCTGATGATCAATGGCGGGTAAATGCCTTGTGCCGGGCCAACTTACGTGTTCGGTCTCATTCACAGCCATTAAGAGCTGAAGTTTCTCGGCAAAAAGCGTGTCGTAGTCATCCAGCGCATGGCCAAAAAGCGGAAAGGACTCAACAAAGGCACCGCGCCCGACCATAATTTCCGCGCGTCCCTGGGTCAGGTTGTCTAGTGTCGAGAATTGCTGAAAGACCCGGATTGGATCATCGGAACTCAGCACTGTGACGGCGCTGGAAAGGCGGATATTTTCGGTTTGTGTCGCTGCAGCCGCCAGCGCCACAGCAGGGTTTGAGACCGCATAGTCGGGGCGGTGATGTTCGCCAACGCCGAACCAATCCAGCCCGACCTGATCGGCAAGCACGATTTCCTCGACCAGATTTCGCAACCTTTGGGACGGGCTGATGCTGCCGTCCCGGCCAGTGCCCGACTCTGCGAATGTGTATATTCCTATTTGCACGATATGGCCTTCTTTAGGGCGGGGGCGAATGGCTCGCCCCCGAAAATGTTTCCTTGAATAATCCTAACCGCCAAACAGGGCCAGAACGGGAGCAAACGCGTCCTTCCACGAGGCGCGCGCCTCAACCCGTTCGATCCAGGCCGCGACATTCGGCAGATCGTCAAGTGAGATGTCAGACTGCGCGCGATACATGAATGTCGAGGCCAGCGCAAAATCTGCCACGCTGAGATTGCCTGCGATCCAGTCCTTGCCCGCAAGGCCGATTTCCATTACGGCCAGAAACTGATCGACGTTCTTCACCTCGGCGTCGATAACGCTTTGATCTGCGTCTCCCATGCCGAATTTCGCCTTCAGGAACCGTTCGAACGAAAGTTTCTGCATCGCCGGGCCAAGGTGGATTGTTTGCCAGTAAAGCCACTGATCTACCGTTGCGCGGGCCTTTGGGTCGTCGGGATAAAGACCTCGCTCCGGTTTCTTGCTGGCCAGATAAGAATTGATGGCGCGCGATTCCCAGATCACGAAATCCCCGTCCACCAGCACCGGCACCTTGGCGTTGGGGTTCATTGCCAGGAATTCATCGCTACGGTTGTCTCCGCCGCGTATGTCGACTTCGATGATCTCAAGGTCGATCCCCAGTTCCAAGGCAACCGCACGCACCCGAAGGGCGTTTGGCGAGAAATTGGCGTTGTAAAGTTTCATCGTGGTTTCCTTAATGCTGTGGCGGGGTCAGCAGAGTTGTCTTGTTGGCAATCAGGAAATCACGCACTGACTGTCCGGCCTGTCCCGTCAGTTTTTCCAGATCGCCCGTCGCAACGCTCAGATAGTCCTTGGCCATCGCCTCGTCGAACGATGCAAAGACCTTTGCCATGAACTCTGGCAAGCCAGCGTCGACCATGGCCTTAACCAGATCGCCGGTTGAGATCGGGATATAGGGGATATCCTTGCCCGAGATTTCCGACAGGATGGCCGCGATGTCACCTTGGGAAACCGCTGCGGGTCCGGTGATGTCCAGAACGCTTGAACCGGTTTCCTGCATCAGGGCCGTTGCGGCGGCGCGGGCGCAATCGGCGCGGGTGACATAGCCGGTTTTTCCCTCGGCAGATGCAGCGAAATGCTGACCCATCCCAATGCTTTGCCCGCCACCCATCAGGACCAGATCGGTGTAAAGGTTGTTGCGCAGAATCGTATAGCTAGCACCGGTGTCCTTGATCAGCGCTTCGGTGTCGCTGTGATCTTTGGAGAAGGTGATAGGGCTTTCCTCTACCGGGTTCGTCAGCGAGGTATAGACGATATGTGTGATCCCTTCCTTCGTTGCGGCTGCGATGGCGTTTTTATGCGCTGCCAGTCGCTTGCCTGGTTCCAGATCGTCGATCGAGATGATCAGCAGACGCTTGCCGCCGGCAAAAGCCGCGCTCAGCGATGCGGGGTCGTTGAAATCGCCCTTGCGGGCCTCGACGCCCTTGTCGGCCAGATCGGCCAGCTTTTCCGGCGAGCGGGAAACGGCGCTGATCGGACCGGCACCGGCCGCAATCAGGTTGTCGATGACCTGTCGGCCAAGCTGGCCGGATGCACCGGTGACGATGAAAGGGCCGTTTTGAATGTTTGTCATTGGATTTCCTAGATTTTCCGGGTTGGATTTGGATGTTCAAACGTCTGAATGGATTCAGCCGAAGGTAAACGCGCTTTCGACTGCTCCGAGCACGTGATCCTCCAGCGTTTTCGCGCCTTTGTCGGCAAGGGCCGCCCCCGCGACCACATGCAGCGGTATCAGATGTTCCTCGCGCGGGTTTGCATCGCGGGCACCGGGGGCGGCGCCCCATTGGGCCAGCATTTGATCTCGCTCTGCTGGATCGGGGCGTGTGGCCGCATCTGTCAGCCAGCGGTCAAATTCCTGCCCGTTCACGGCATTGGTGGCGCCACCCCGCATCGCACGCATCATTTTTTGCATGTTGTGATAGGTGTTGCCCGAACCGATGATCAGAACACCTTCATCTCGCAACGGTGCCAATGCCCGCCCGACCGCAATATGCGCAGCCGGGTCAAGATCACTTCGCAAGCTAAGCTGCACACAGGGAATGCTGGCGTTCGGAAAGGCCACCTTAAGCGGAATGAACACGCCGTGATCGTAACCGCGCGCCTCATCAACGGGGCAGGGGAACCCGGCCGCCTCGACCAGCGCCTGCACCCTGTCGGACAGTGCCGGATCTCCGGGCGCGGGCCAGGTCAGCTCATAGGTGTGGGGCGGAAACCCGTTATAATCGAACAACAGCGGCGGGGCCGGATTTTTCTGTACCGTGAACTGCGGCTCTTCCCAATGGCCCGAGATCACCAGCAACGCCTTGGGGGTTTCCGGCAATGATGCCGGGATATCCGCCAGGAATTGGCGCTGCCGGTTCCAGGTTTCAGGCGGGTCCCAGTCCATGAAGAAACAGGGGCCTCCGCCGTGTGGAATGAACATCGTCGGCATGCGGGTCATGTCCTTCGTCCTTTCGTTTTTATTGCGGGCTAAGCCTGACGTTTCAGCCCGCACTTGGTTGGCCTGGAGTCCAGTTACGCCCGGCTGTTCAGCAAATTACCGTAGGGCGACTTATTTTCGCGCACCCGGTTTTGCGTCAGGAACGACACGATCAGCGCAATCCAGGCTACAATCGCCGGCGGCCAGCCCGGATCACCCGCAGCTATATGCGCCGAGGCGGCCAGCAACAGGTGCCAGAACATCGCCGCATAGGCGAAATCGGACAGGAAAGTTGATGGGCGCCAAAGGATGACTACGGCAGCCACGATCTTTAAGATGGCCAACGGCCATATTATGTAGGTTGGAAACTTCAACAGGCCCTCATACATTCCCGCAACCATGTCATGTGCGGTGATGTAAAATGTCGCCCCGCCCAGATAGACCAACGCAACCAGCCCGGTTGCAGCCCAGTACGTAATTTTCACAGATTTGTCGCTCATTTAGATGTCCCTTCTTTTTGAACAAAACGCCCAGGCATTCTTCCGACTGGAATCCCTTATGCCCTATCAAGAAAGGGGGGGGCGTATTTCCGGAGTCCTTGCCAAATTTTGCTTCTAGCTTTAGCATTATAAAGCGACTCAATTTCGAAAAGAAAGTAGGCACCGAAAAGTAACTACTCTTGGAAAGCCAAAAATGAAACAGAAAACACCGCCTGCATGTCCTATGGACTCCATTCTGCGCCTCCTGATGGGGCCATGGACAACGTACATTCTTTGGGTTCTTAGCGATGGCGGGCCACAGCGTTTCGGGGCACTGAAACGGGCAGTGCCGGGAGTTTCAACTCGAGTGCTGACCGAACGGTTGCGAATGTTGCAGGCGGCCGGGGTGATCTGGCGCGAACAGACCCAAACAATTCCACCCGCAGTCACCTATGGGTTGACTGAGCGCGGCGATGACCTGCGACAAGTACTCGATTCCTTAGGCGAAATCGCGCAGCGTTGGCAGGCCGTAGGTGCGTTTGAAACGGGAGTTGTGGCGGCAGAATAATCAGCAACTTGGCAATGCCCTTTGCATACCCAAGGGGTATGAATGATGCGCAATAAATCGCATCAGCCGCCGTTCAATGAGGTTGTTCAATTTGTTTTGGACGCCAGCGATGTCTTTCTGGCGGACAGAGAAGGCATACTGGTCGTGCTTAATGTTTATCTGGACGAAACAGGCACACACGAGGACTCGCCGATTTTAGGCGTTGGTGCGTTCAGTTTGCTGGTTGAAACAAAAAATTGCGCAGATCACCATGAAAAATTTTGAAGTTTTCCCAAAATCATAATTTTGGACCGCGTTCCATTTTCGGGTGGACAGCTCTTCGAATCCATGACAGCGTTGGTAAAAACTGGAAGCGAAGACCTGTAACGGATCTAATCCGCGAACGGATATTATGGCTGGTGCTCTATCGCTTCCATTTTGGCTATGACCTTTTGGGCAAGAGTGGGTGGTCGACAATCTGATGCGGTTGGTTGGCCAGCGTTAATACTGAAGGAAACGACTTTGAAGCGCGTAGACGAGCAGTACGAAACGTTACAAGTGGAACGAATTGAGGACAATCTTCTCCTCATCACGCTCAATCGACCCCACGCAGGCAATTCTACTAATACCCGGATGGGGCACGATCTGTTTGATCTGTGGACCGGTTTGTATGTCGACCAACAGGATATTCGGTGTGCTGTCATAACGGGTGCTGGCGACAAGATTTTTAGTGCTGGCGGCGACCTTAAAGAGCGAAACAACATGACCGATGCCCAATGGCATCAACAACATGCTTTGTTTGAGAAGGCCCGCATTGCCCTGATGGATTGCCCCGTACCGGTGATTGCTGCCGTCAACGGCGCTGCTTACGGAGGCGGCTTGGAAACGGTACTCAGTTGCGATTTCGCCTATGCTGTGCGCCGGGCAAAATTTGCACTGACGGAGGTCACGCTCGGTATCATGCCCGGCGGTATGGGCACACAAAACCTGCCGCGGGCTGTCGGCCAACGCCGCGCCAAGGAAATCATCCTGACCGGTGAACCCTTTACCGCAGAGCAGGCATTTGAATGGGGCGTCATCAACCGGGTTTGCGATGATGGTAAGCTGATGGAGGAGGTGCTCGCGACGGCGAGGAAAATCTGCCGCAACGCGCCACTTTCAGTTTATCGAGCCAAGAAGTCCATCAATATTGCAGGTGAGGTCGACATCCACAGCGGATTCGATTTCGAACTCGAAGCCTATAATCGTCTGGTTGGCACTGCTGATCGACTGGAAGGCGTGCGGGCATTCAACGAGCGGCGCCCCGCAAAATTCAAGGGAGCGTGAGCAAGATGAGAGACGACTTGGACGTGGTTTTCCGCGAGGTTGGTTTGCGGGACGGACTGCAGATCATAAAGACGTTCTTCCCCACAGATCAGAAAATTGCCTGGGTGAAGGCTGTGGCCGCCGCCGGTGTGCCGATCGCACAGGTGACTTCTTTCGTGCCGCCAAAGGTGCTCCCACAGTTCACTGATGCGGCCGAAGTCTGCGAGGCGGCGCGAAAAATTGATGGTCTTTGCGTCTCGGTTCTGGTTCCAAATCTCAAGGGCGCCGAGCGTGCAGTCGCCTCCGGGGCGCATGAATTGGGATTTATTGCTTCTGTCAGTGAGGGGCACAGTCTGGCAAATGTACGGCGGACTTCTGAAGAGGCTGTGCAGGAATTCGCCCGTATCGTCGAATACCGCGACAGCCTGCCTGCAGACAAACGGTTCAATCTGACAGCCGGACTTTCAACCGCATTCGGGTGCACAATTGATGGTGCTGTTCCACCGGAAGCGGTCATGGCGCTGAGCAGCAAATTTGTCGAAGCGGGTGCTGATGAGTTGGTCGTTTCCGACACAGTTGGTTACGCAAATCCGGTTCAGGTGAAATCCCTAATCGGAGAGATCGTCCGGGAATTCGGTTCGGCAGTTAAAATTCTGAGCCATTTTCACGATACCCGCGGACTTGGACTGGCCAATGCTTATGCCGCTTACGAAGCTGGTTGCCGGATGTTTGATGCCTCGATGGCAGGCCTTGGTGGCTGCCCGTTTGCGCCTTTGGCCAGTGGGAACATCGTTATGGAAGACCTCGTCTTCATGTTCGAGGCGTCCGGCTTGCGCACGGGCATCGATTTGGAAAAATTGACGGATATACGGACAATAATTTCAAATAGCCTGCCGGATGAACCGCTCCATGGCTTTTATGCCAAGGCCGGTGCACCGAAGGATTTCAAGCAGGTCGCCATGCCGATGACGCGTTAAGCCGCGTCGCATCAAACCGGTTCCGGTGACGGGCTTTAACTTTTTTCATGTCGCTATCACAAAGCCGCGTAACACTTTTGCGCGACATGCATTAAAGCGCATCATAGAGTTCTCTTTCGATCCCCAACTGATCCCTCATTTCATCGGTCATCTTTTTCGGTATGCCGATTGCGCGTTCGACACGAGTCGGCGTACGGGATAATTTTACTGGCGAATTGAGCAGCGGCCATGTTTTGCCATTGTCCGGCAAGCTGTCAAAAATCAGATTTCGTGCGCGGGTTTGTTCGCTCACGGCGACATCAGATATGGTTGCTATTTCTGCTGCACCAATGCCGGTATCGCGCAGCGCTCCCACCAGTTGTTCGCAACTGATATCGTTGCTGCAGGCGATATCATCGATTGTTTCCGCGTAGACATACCCATTGTTGCATTTGAACGTCTGGCCAACGGGCTTTGCGTCCTCGTTCCAGCGGGTCTGGGTCAGATAAGCTCCGATATCCTGCATCGACAAATCGAAGCTGCAACCCTGACCCGTATGATCACGCAGCAAAAGCGAAGCCAAAATGGTTATGAGGGCGAGTTGACCGCCGCTCACATCGCTGATGGATGCGCCGCATTTAATGGGTACGCCTTGATCGTGGGTCATATCCATCAGACCCGACATTGCCTGCACGACCGTGTCGAAGGCCGGGCGTCCGGTGTAGACACCATCATAACCGAAACCCGAAATGGGGCAGTAAATAATCCGCGGGTTGAGCTTCATGAGAACGTCCGGCGAAAAACCTAAACGTTCCAGAGATCCGGCTTTCAGGTTCTCAAGCAGGATATCAGCTGACGCGATAAGGTTGCTGAAGTCACGTTTGCCCTGGGACGAATTCAGGTCAATTTCCACGCTCGATTTGTCGCTGTTCGACAATACGAAGAAATAGCTCAGGTCATGACGATGCGGCGACCACTGGCGGGCTGAATCGCCACCGGGTGGTTCAATCTTGATGACTTCCGCGCCCAGGCTTGCGAGCGCTTTGCCAGCGAGTGGTGCTGTGGTGAATTGTCCGATTTCGAGAACACGGAGCCCTTTAAGCGGGGAGGCAAGGTCTTTGTCGCTACCTTTGGAGGTATCTGGCGAAACGGATGTCGCCGTTGCGACAAACTCTTTGAACGCAGCATTGCCGCTTCCGGGCATCGTGAGATTGTTTGGCGAAACACCTGACCATTGTCTGCCTCTGATCGGGCTGGCCGGAAGCTGCACCGTCTGTCCATCCAACCCTTTGACAGTGCGCACCATCTTTCGATGCTTGAGGTTTTCATCACCGGCAAGCTCGGCAACCGTCAGAACGGGGCCACAGGCGATATTGGCCTTGTTGAGGATGGAAACGCACGCTTCAGTCGAAGTCCGCTGGGTCCAGGCTTCGATGGCCTCATCAATCATTGTGCGAACCGGCACCCGTCCGGCGAGCTTTTCCATGTCCTGATTGGCCTGAATATCGGGCCGTTCTATCGCCTTGCAAAGGTTTTGCCATTGGCGGTCGGTTACGCTGCAGATTTGAACGCGGCCGTCGCTCGTATTGTAGCAGTTCCATGGCACGACCATTGAATGACCGTTGCCAAGTCTTGTGGGCGGTTTGTTCCCATAGTGCGCCGGAAGGAAGGTGGTCAGGAAATTCACCGCGCAATCATAAAGGGTCGTTTCGACCATCTGGCCGCAATTTGTGCCGGAGCGAACGCGAAGTGCGGCGAGAATTCCCGCGGCGGCATAAAGACCTGCAGATCCTTCAAGAAGCAACAAGGTGGAAACAGACGGCGGACAGCCGGGCATGCCGGTGACATCCATCATTCCGCTGACGGCTTGCACCATGGCGTCCGAATAGGGAAGATTGCCGAACGGCCCTTTGGTGCCAAATGCGTTCACGTCAGCCACTATCGTGCCGGGACCGGCGCTTTGCGAAAGTTCGCGGCGAACCTTCCCGTCCACATCCGATGACACCACAATGATGTCCGCGACACTTGCGGCACTTCTTGTTTCATCGCGTGCTGTCAGGATGTCGACGCGCCGTTTGCCCGCTGAGAGAATGTCGCGATGCGGCCATTTGCCAATGGTGTGCGCGGTCTCTTCTCCTTCGAGAAAATAAACATCCGCGCCGAGCTGCGCCAGGAACGAACAACATACCCCGACGCCATAGCGTTCGCCGATTTCAACCACGCTGATGCCGTCCAATGGGAGTCGGGCCAGTGGAAGCCGGGCCAGTGGAAGTCGGGTGGGTGAGGTACTTCCCATAATGTTTCCCATTGGTTGGTGTTTTCATCCATCAGTCAGGTATACGCGGTCTCGTTGTCAGTTGGGCAAGTCTCGAAATGTAGAAATGCCTGTCAGCTCACGCCCTTGAATGAGAGTCAGGATGTTGTTGGCCGCATCAGGTATCGGCAACATGCGGACATCGCGATAAAGTTGTTCCAGTCCGAGATCCTGACTAATTCCCATGGCGCCGTGAATATGGATGGCCAGGGACACGGCTTTCTCGCAAGCTGTGGTGGCGTAGCGTTTGGCCAGAGCGGAAATGCCGTTGGAGCGCTCACCACTGTCGATGGTCGCCAGCGCTGCGTAACAGGTCATTCGTGCCGTCACGATATGCATCTCGATGTCGGCCAGGTTTTCCTGGATGAGCTGATGGGCGGCGATGATCTTGCCGAATTGCTTGCGGGATTTTGCGTATTCCAGCGCGGCGTCGAGGGCTTTTTGGGCGAGGTGGACTGCGGTCAGCCCGACCAGAGGGCGGTTGCCGTTCCAGGTCAATGTCAAAATGCGGGACGCGTCGCCTGCTTCCCCAAGTGCATTTTCAAACGGGACCCGGCAATTGTCGAAGAATATTTCGCCCAAATGTCCCTGTTGAAGTCCAAGGGATTCGGTGTTGCTGGAGGTGAACGGCGTGACATCCCTGTCGACGATGACGCGCCGCAAGGCTCCGCTCCCGCTGGCCCCGTCGCGACAGGTGACATTGATAATGTCGCAAATTGTGGCATTCGTGATCCACATCTTGCTGCCATTGATAATCAGTCCTTCTGCATCACTGGTGACTTTCGTTTCCACCGCGCGAGGATCAGAACCTGCAACCGGTTCGGTTGTGCCGGTGCAACAGATTTTTTTGCCTGACATCAGATCAGGAAGGATGCGCTGTCGCTGCTCTTCCGTGCTTTCGGCATAAATTCGAGCCACGGTGCATTCATGGGCGAGCAACGATATTGAAACAACGGGCGGCAATTGCTCGAACATCAATCCGTAATCAAGCATTTTGACTCCGCCGCCGGCTTCCATCGGCAGGCGGGGCGCTGTTATTCCGAGTTTGGCGAGTGCTGCATAAATTTTCAGCATGGCATCTTTGGGCAGCGGTGCCTTTTGATCATGCGCTTTCATGATCGGGTCAATGTCGACCGCAACCATTTTTCTGGCAGCATCGCGCATCATTGTCTGGTCTTCAGTTAATGTAAAATCCACAATTCGCCCTCCTCAAGGCATTAAAAAGCCGCCGTTGACGCTCAAGACCTGTCCGGTCGTCCAGGACGCCTCGGGGCTTGCCAGAAAGGCCACCGTTGCAGCGATGTCTTCTGGTTCGCCGATCCGGCCAACGGGGTACATTCGGACGATCTTTTTTTCCCGAGCTGCGTATTTCTCATCGCCCATCTGGACTTGGAGATCACGTTCGCGCGCCATGCGCAGTTCAGTGTTTGTCGCGCCCGGGGAAACAACATTGAGTGTGACGCCGTCTCGGCCAACTTCCTGTGCCACCGATTTTACCAGCGCTATGACACCAGCCTTGGCCGCAGCGTAATAAGAAAGCCGCGCCTGGCCGACACGTGCGGAATCCGAGGCAAGAAACACCCCGCGTCCGTATTTGCGGGCCTGCATACCGGGCAACATGACGTGCATGATATTGAGTGACCCGTAGAGACAGACGTCGATCATTCTGGTCCAGTCTTCGGGCGTGGATTCCACGAAAAGTTTGTTGGCGAGAATTGCAGCCGTGTTCACAACGATGTCGGCAGGGCCGATCTTGTTTTCGATGTCACGGAACGCCGATTGCACCTGTGACATGTGACTGATGTCGGCCCCGGCGGAGGTCGTCTCGACACCGAAAGTCGAATGCAGCGACTTGGCTGCCTGTTCTGCGGCTTCGCCATCCAGATCAACAATTGCAACTCTATCTCCGCGCATGGCCATGTTGGCAGCGCTCGCAAAACCAATGCCTCGTGCACCGCCAAAAATGATTGCCGTCTTTCCATTGTCCGCGTTCTGCAAGTTTATATCCTTCTTCGGTTCATCATGGTTTTCGGGGTCGTTTGGAATCGTTTCTTCCTCTCCGCAGCGGTGCTCCGGCGAACCTTTGAACGTCAATTGTTTTGCCACCATTTTCTTTTCATGACTCGTAGCTCGATTGGAGCAATTTGTTGAAAAGAAACGAAAAATCAAAAAATTACATTCCACTAGACGGCATTCATTCTGTATAGTAGAATTCTGGAACGCGAAATGTCAACGAAATTTGCGTGCTTGAAAGCGGTGCTTTTCTTTTTGGAGGAGACGGCCCGCTGTTGGTCAAAACACCGCGTGGAGGAGATACGAAATGACTATTGGAAGGTATATGAGTACCATTGCAGTTGCTGCATTGGTCGGGATTGCAACGACTGCAATTGCTGCTGAAGATGTCGTGAAAATTGGAGCGCCACTCGAATTGAGCGGCAAATATGTAGTCTATGGCGAGCAGGGGAAGCGTGGCATCGAGATGGCTCTTGATGCTTTTGGTCCGACTGCTGCCGGCAAGAAAATTGAGATCATTTTCCGGGACGTTCAGAGTAACAACCAATCAACTGTTACCGCTGTCACCGAATTGGTGGAGCAAGAGGGCGTCGATTTCATGATCGGTCCGATTGCTTCCGGAATTGTTTCTGCAAGCGTTCCGCCATGGCGGCAGGGAAAACCCCTTTGGGTGGTTCCCGGGTCTTCTTCAACGGCAGTTGAAAAGGAAGTCGTAGGCGAGGATATGTTCTTCCATACCTATCCTTGGGGCTATCTTTATCATGAGAGCACCGCACAGGGTCTGGGCAAGGTGCTTGGTGACAGCAAGCGGCTTGCGATCATCTATTCAGACGGTGCCTATGGCAGGGCGCATCTTCCATCGGCGGAAAAATACTATTCTGAAGCCGGTTTTGAGATCGTATCAAAGGAATTGGTACGCGAAGGCACTTCGGATATGAACCCCGTCCTGCAACTCGTTCGCCGAACCAAGCCGGACGTCCTTTTGGGGTTGGTTCAGACTTCGGACGCAATCCAGCTGGCCAAGCAGATCGAGATCGCGAAGCTGGACATTCCGTATCTTGTCGGAACTGTTTATCCCCAGATTCCGGATTGGGTCGAAGCTGTAGGCCCTGCCGCTGACCGATGGATCGGTGTGACAACCTATTTGCCGGGTCTGGAGTCCACCGCCGATCCAAAATATCCAAAGCTGTTTCCGGGTATCAAGGAATGGGAAGGGCTGTTTCGTGCACGCTACAACATGGAACCTGAGTTTCTGGATGTGACTTGTTACACATCTGCCATGATGCTGTTTCTGGCCATCGACAGGGCGCAAAGCACCGACAAAGAGAAAGTCGCGGCGGAGCTCAAGGCTCTCGGCGTTCAAACGATGCTCGGAAGTTCGGATTTTGTTGAAAGTGCAGGCGGTGCCAAGAACCAGGCGTTTTCCAAGACACTTGTGTTCCAGCGCCAGGACGATGGCTATGCCGTTCTGTATCCCGACGAGTTGGCAACCGGCAAGGTATTGCCGAGAAACTAAGCGCACCAATGTACGGGGCCAATTTGATGGGCCCCGTACGTTTGGCGGCTGATATTGCCGCATATTCAGTGCAGGGGTCGGGAGTAGCGGACGATGTCACTTTTTATTCAATTCATCCTCGATGCGATATTGCTCGGAGGACTGTACGCCTTGATGACAGTTGGTTTGGCTTTGGGTCTCGGCGTTACCCGTATTATCAATTTTGCGCACGGCGAATTCATCATGCTTGGCGCTTATGTTGCGTTTTTCGCAGTTGGCGCTTTTGGCATAGATCCAATTTTAATGCTGCCAGTCATTGCGATTATCATCGCATTGTTTGGAGCAGGGGTCTTCAAACTCGTTGCGCGACGGGCCCTTGCGGCTCCGCGGATAAACCAAATTCTGCTGATGTTCGGAATTAGTCTGGTGCTGCAAAACCTTGCGGTTCTGCTGTTTACGGGTAACCCACGTTCGGTCAGCACACCCTATTCGCTGAGCGCAAGCGATTTTGCCGATGTTTGGCTTCCCCATGGCCGTGTCGTCACCTTTATGGTCGCGGTTGTCCTGATAGGCGGATTGATTGCATGGCTCAAATATTCGGAGCTGGGCAAGGCCACGATGGCAGTTGCACAAAATGAAAAAGCTGCGACCCTGATGGGTATCAACGTCAATTTTGTCTACCTTTTGGCTTTTGGCATCAATGCAGGCCTGGCGGGAGCGACAGGCGTCGCGGTCAGCTTCCTTTTGACCATTACTCCGTTCATGGGGTTCCATATGCTGGTCAAGGGTTTCGCCATCGTGATTTTGGGTGGCCTAGGCAGCATTTGGGGGGCGGTGATCGGGGCATTTGTTTTGGCCTTCGCCGAAACCGGTGTCGCCTATTACGTGCCGAATGGAATTGGATGGGCAGAAGGTGTTGCCTTCGTAGTGCTGCTGATTGTGCTGATCATCCGTCCGCGCGGCATACTTGGCCAAAAATTAGAAGAGGCGCACTGAGTGATGTCAACAAGCACCTTGAAATATATCGCATTTATCGCATTGGCGATCGTACTGGTTCCGCTGCCTTTCTATTCTACGCCGGTGATCACTGACTGGAGCCTCCGGTTGGGCAGTTTGATGATGCTGAGCATCAGTTGGAACCTCGCTGCCAGCGCCGGACTGGTTTCTCTCGGCCATTCCGCTTTCTGGGGGTTGGGCACCTATGTGGCAATTCTTGCCTCCAGCAAATTGGGTTTAGGATTTGCGGCAACAATCATACCGGCAATCGCAATTGGCATGTTTGTTGGAGCCATGCTGGCTGTCATAACCGGCCGCCTTCGGGGCTTCTTCTTCGCAATTTCCACCCTCGCCATGTCCGAAGGACTGCGTGTCATCGCGGTCATGACCCCGGAATTAACCGGTGGTGGGGAAGGAATGTATATTGAGCAGAGTTTGCGGCCGGAATCTTCTGTGATTGCCAGCGTTGCGGTTTTTAGTGCGTTTGCGGTATTCGCCATCTCGTGGGCAGTAGTGCGGTCGCGTTACCACTATGCATTTCGCGCAATGCGCAACAACGAAGCGGCCTCAGAGATGTTCGGAATCAATTCACGAACCTTTCGTGTCGGTATCTTGGCACTGGCCGGTGGCATCGCTTCGTTGGCCGGCGGCATCAACGCCTGGTTTGGAGGGTTCGTTGATCCGGGCATCGCCTTCGATCTGCATATTACAATTCTTGCTCAGGTGGCGCCTATTCTGGGTGGAATTTACACGCTCATGGGCCCGGTAATCGGCGCATTTGCAGCACTGGGAATTTCCGAATCCACCCGTATCTGGTTTGGCTCCACCGGCTTCAGCATTGTCATATATGGCCTGATCCTTTGCCTCTGCATTCTTTATCTTCCGAATGGCATTTGGCACCAGATCACGCGGCTAAAACAGAAAAGAGATGCTCGAAGTGCACAGCTGGCGGAGGAAAAGCAATGACGGCGTTGCTGGAAATAAGGGATCTGCACGCAGGCTACGACGAGTCTGCCGTGCTCAATGGCCTTGAGATAACAGTGGGTAAAGGCGAGGTGGTTGCAATCCTTGGCGTCAATGGTGCCGGAAAAACCACAACCATGAACGTCATCACCGGGTTGATTGATCCGACCAAAGGAGAAATCTTCTATCAAGGGCGCAATTTGCTGGAGATTCCGGCCTATCTCCGTGTCGAGGCAGGGATCTGCCTGTCGCCGGAAGGGCGCCAGGTTTTCCCGAATCTGAGTGTGGAAGACAACCTGATCCTGGGCTCATTCTGTCCGCGTTCCCGTTCGCGGCGCGCGCAAACACTCGCTGAAGTCTACGAGTTGTTTCCGCGGCTTGTTGATCGCCGAAAGCAAAGTGCCGGGCTGCTATCGGGCGGGGAACAACAAATGCTGGCAATTGGACGTGCGATGATGGGTTGTCCGTCGCTTCTCTTGCTTGATGAGCCCTCGCTTGGTCTGGCGCCACGTCTTGTGCATGTTGTTTTCGACGCGATTGCAAAGATCGCAGAAACCGGGATCAGCATTCTGATTGTAGAACAAAATACACAGGCTGCATTGAGCGTAGCGCAACGTGGATACGTCATTGTTCAGGGCGAGGTGTTTGCTGAAGCCCCCGTTAGCGAGCTGATGAATATGGAGAGCGTGAAGAAAGCGTTTCTCGGCTCGACAGAACGCAAGTCGAGAGTAGCCAAGGGCGGTGTATCGAATGCTTAAAATTCGCGGACTGAACAAGAATTTTGGTGGCCTGATGGCGATCAAGGACTTGAACCTGGATTTGGAAAAGGGACAGCTTCTAGGTGTCATCGGCCCCAATGGAGCTGGCAAGACGACATTGCTTAATTTGGTTACGGGTTATCTGACACCAACATCAGGAACTGTATCACTCGGAAACCAGAACATCACCGGGTTGAAGCCGTTCGAAATCTGCCATCTTGGTGTGGCGCGGACATTTCAGGTTGTGCAGCCATTTACCGAAATGACCGTGATGGACAACGTTATCACCGGCGCGCTTTTTTCCAACAAAAAAAGCTTCTCGATAGAGGAGGCTCGCCAGCGATGTATCGATCCTCTCCGAAAGGTGGGCTTGCTAGAAAAGCAGGATCAACTGGCAGGTGCTTTGACCTTGGGCGAGAAGAAAAAGCTGGAACTGGCGCGCGCGCTGGCAACCAATCCAAACCTGCTTTTTCTCGATGAAGTCATGGCGGGATTGCCGCGTGGCGAAGTCGAAGAAATGATGGATGTGCTGACCGAGGTTAGCCGATCCGGTGTCACCATCTTGATGATTGAACATCTTGTGCACGTCATTCTGGCGTTGGCGGACCGGGTTTTTGTACTCAATTTTGGAGAAGAACTATTTCAGGGTTCTCCTGATCAGGTCATGTCCCATCCGGAAGTCATTGAATCCTATCTCGGAAGGCCACTCGAGCGAACCGAATAGCAGCGGGTAACAGACGTCTTCCTCGCGTGAACAAGAGTAGCAGAATGAATAATTACAACGGAAATGATGAGATGGCCTGTAGTGCAGCGCTCCCGTTGGCCGGGTTTCGAATCCTCGATTTCAGCCGATTGTTGCCGGGTCCCTGGTGCACAAACCTCTTGGCCGGGCTCGGCGCAGAGGTAATCAAGGTTGAGGCGCCGGAAGGCGACCCAAGTCGGCATAACCCTCCCTTCGGTGCTGCAGGCAGCGTCTATTTTGACGGTGTGAACTGCAACAAACGAAACATCGTTCTCGATCTAAAATCGGCTGGCGACCGTGTTCATGCGGACGCCTTGCTTGCCAAGGCCGATGTCGTCATTGAATCCTTCCGCGCCGGTGTCGCAGATAAACTCGGTATCGGTTACGAACATGCCAAAGCGCGCAACTCGCGGGTGATTTACTGCTCGATCAGCGGCTTTGGCCGCACTGGCGGTTTGGCTGCGGTTCCCGGTCATGATCTGATTATTCAAGCGTTGTCCGGAATGCTCGGCGTTGATGGGCGAGAAACCGGCGAAATGCGGGTCCCTGCATTTCAGGCTGGCGATTATGCGGCAGCAGCTTTTGCTTCGATTGCCATACTTTCCGCGCTCGTCGGTGATCCAGCCAAAAGAGAAAGCCGTTATCTCGATATTTCAATGCTCGACAGCCTGCTCGCGATGGGCGGTATCAATTTTGCGCCGGCGTTATCACGCAAGAGCGGCGGTGAGGGCGATGCAAAGATCCAAGTTTGGGGAAAAAATCCGCGCTATTCCATCTATCGAACCGCAGATGAAAGATCGGTCGCGGTTTGTTTACTTGAGAAAGGCTTGTGGAGCAGTTTCTGCGGGCGAATTGGTCGGGATGACCTGATATCGCCATCGGAAACGTCATCCGACCGGCATTCCGATCATGGTGGGGCAGGCGAGACTTATCGCAGTGCTATCGCCAAATATTGTTCGGAGCGAACGCTTGCCGAGCACCAGCGCATCATGATCGAAGACAGTGTGCCGATAGCGCCTGTTTTAACCCCGGAGGAAGTGCTGGCTTCAAGCTTCATATCCGACCGTCGGATGATTGCGAATTACTCCAGTTCCAACAGTGATGTTTCAGGCCAACGGCTTGCCAATCCTCTGCTTTTTCTCGGACTGGCGGCGATGTCTTCAGTTGCCGCACCGGGAATGGGTGAACATTCTGCCGAGATCCTGCAGGCACTTAGCGAGCAATCCTGATGGGGATTGGATTTGCGTTGCGGCACCTGTGCAAGGCAAGGAAAGTTAGACATGAATATTGATAAAATTGCCGATTTCGCAGTATCAATGCGCGACCGAGATATACCTACCGACATATTGCAGCTTGGTCGGATGTGCATAGTTGACTGGTTTGGTGTTGCTTTGGGCGCACACAACGATGAAACGGCTATTGCGGTACGTCGCGCTGCCAAATTGCTTTGGCCAAACAGTGGTTCATCGATGGTTTTGTTGGGCGATCCTGCACCGTCAGCGGCCGCAGCGCTGATCAATGGAACCATGGCGCATTGTCTCGATTACGATGACACCCACATAGCGTCCGTTGTTCATTTCAGCAGCGCAACGCTTGCTTCGGCACTGGCCGTTGGGACGGAAATCGGGGCGTCGCCGGAGCGTATTCTCCGGGCTTTCATTTGCGGTTTTGAAGTTGGCGCCCGACTCGGTTCTTCAGATTTTGGCAGTTCGCTCAATCATCGTGGTTGGCATTCGACCGGTGTGTTGGCCTGTCTTGCGGCAACAGTTGCGGCCTGCTCTATCTATGATCTGGACGAAGATCACATAAAGCGCGCGCTGGGTGCGGCAGCGACCCAGATCGGCGGCCTGACAGCCTCGTTCGGCACGATGTCAAAGCCATTTCACGCGGGCAAGGCGGCATTGAATGCTGTCATATCAACGCAACTGGCGCGATCCGGCTTCATGCCCAAACTTGATTTGCTTGAGCCGGACGGAGGCTTGGCGGCAGCCCTTATCCAGGATGGATCAGTCAGCATTCCGTCGGTTCAGTTTGGCAGCGATTGGGAACTGGCAAAAAATACTTTCAAGCCCTATGCATCCTGCTTGCTGACCCATCCTGTTATTGATGCGGCGCGCGAACTCGCCAATGCCGGTGATAATCGCGAGATTGCGTCGATTGTCGCCTACGTTAATCCGATGACACCAAAACTTGCTGGGAAAACGAAGGTGCAAACCCCCCTGGAGGCGAAGTTCAGCACTGCATTCTGCGTCGCTATGGCGCTGCGCGGGCGTCCGCTAACCTTTGATAATTTCGTACCAGACAATATTGCCGATCAAGAAATTATGGTACTGGCTGACAAGGTCACGATGACTGTCGTCGAGCAAATGCCGAAGATTGCTTCGCGTCTGGTCATCAGCTACACCAATGGCGATAATGCACAGGCGGAGATAAAGTTTGCACTGGGAAACCCCGAAAATCCGATGTCATTTGATGAGGTGAGGGAAAAGTTTCTCGGCTTGACGGTCCCTGTGATTGGCGGTAACGCCAATGCCTTGTTCGACCAGCTTTCGGCATTCGGTAATGAAGACTTCAATAAGATCTATAGCCTTGCTTCTCTTAAGATAGCGGCGTAATGAAAATTATTCTCAACAAATTTCGGGGCAAATATCTTGAGTGTTAGATCCGTTCGTCGTGCTTTAAGCGTTTTTGACTTGTTTCAACCAGGCAAGCAGCAATGGACTCTTCACGACATCAGTGAATCGCTCGGTCTTGCAAAATCCACGACATTCCGAATTTTGCAAACGTTGGTCGATGCTGGATATCTGATCCAGACCAACGGAATGTACTATAGCCTCTCGCTCAAGGTACTTCGGCTTGGAAACAGCATCCTGCCTAATATGGGTGTTCGAGAAATTGCCCGCCCGGAAATGCAGCGAGTCAATATGGCGACGAACGAGACGGTGGCGTTGAGCGAGTTTTTGCCCAGCGAGCGCGTTATCATAGATGTGATCGAAAGTACGCAGCCGCTGAAGTTCGTTTTGAGACCTGGAGAATCTGTGCCTCGGGATATGGGGGCGACCGGGAAGCTCTACCTGGCCCATCATCCTGATGTTCTTGATGCTTATCTGAAAAAGAACAAGACAGAGCGAGACCAAATTCTTGAGCAGATCAAACATATCCATGAGAACGGCTATTCGATCACAACCGGGACCAGAATGCCGGGTTCAGTGGGCGTGGCGGTCGCCATTTTTGATATGCACGACGATTGCAAATATTCAATCGGGGTTTACGGACCCGACGTTCGCGTGAAATCGAATTTGGAAATAATCGTCAAGTCATTGAAAGATTCTGCAAACCTTATTTCCGCCCGTCTGGGCAGCAGTGTTGCATTGCCATGATTGGCATGCGCCTACACAAGGCCTAACACGCAAAAGTTCTATTTTGAGACTTGTGAACGAAGCCATTTTGAGTTGTGCGCTCTGATGTATTGAGGTGGTGTCTTGATTTCTGCATCAAGCGTCACAGCGGCGCGCCAAGTCCAATGCGGTTCAAAGAGCATGCCACGGGCAATGGCAATCATATCGGCTTCGCCGGTTGCGATAATCTGGTCGGCGTGTTCAGGGCGATTGATCATCCCGACCGCCATGACTGGAAGGTCAGTTTCAGTGCGGATATGGGTTGCAAAGGTCACCTGGTGACCTTCGCCGATTGCTATTTTCTGGGCGCTGGATAGTCCACCAGATGAAACTGTCACATAGTCACAACCAAGTCGCTTTAGTTCGTTGCATAGGGCTGCCGATTCTTCGATGTTCCAGCCGCCATCTACCCAATCAGTCACCGAAATACGGATGCCCAGTGGTTTTTCTGCTGGCCAAGCTTTGCGCACGCTTTCAAAAATTTCTACCACGAAGCGGCGTCGGTTCTCGGGACTCCCGCCGTACTGATCGCTGCGTTTGTTCGTCAGCGGAGACAAAAACTCATGAAGCAGATAACCGTGTGCTGCGTGAAGTTCCAGTAGGTCAACTCCAATCCGATCCGCTCTGATCGCGGCATCAACGTGGGCCTGCTTCACTTCCTCGATACCAGCAAGATCTAGTGTCTTGGGTGCTGGCCACTCATCAGAGTAGGGGATGCCTGAGCAGCTCACTGTTTCCCATGCAGCTTCATCGTCATGAAGTGGCTGTCCACGTCCTTCCCAAGGTCGTTTGGTTGAGCCCTTTCGTCCTGAATGTGAAAGTTGCATACCGATTTTGGCAAAACCATTCTGCTTGCAAAATTCAGTAACACGTTTCAGAGCTGTTTCGTTTTCATCGGAATAGAGACCCAGGCATCCATGCGTTATCCGGCCGCGGGCTTCAACGTGCGTCGCTTCAATAATCACAAGTCCGCAGCCGGAGATCGCGAACTGGCCCAAATGCATCAGGTGCCAATCCGTCGCTGACCCGTTCGTCGCGCTGTATTGGCACATAGGTGAAACGACGATTCGATTGTCCAGTGTAAGTTGGCGCAGTTCGATCGGCGAAAATAGACCTGGCATCTTGGCTTCGTCTCCTCAAAATTATGGCAAAAGCTTTGATCAAAATTCGACGAGCCGTGCCGTTATGATTGATGTCAACTTAGATAATCAATGATTGAAAACTCGCTGGTTCCGATAAGCTGAAGTTTCACTATATGGAATGCGTTCTGAAAATTGAAGGCTTTACTGCTTCTTGTCAACTAGTGCACTGACTCATACAGACGATACAGTTAGTTGGTCGAGCT
>TARA_R110002051_G_scaffold160901_2_pt1 | contig 24477 bp, 7 predicted proteins | sample TARA_R110002051 | Tara Oceans TARA_R110002051 (sample SAMEA4397023) | marine metagenome | biome: Polar Biome; feature: [MES] marine water layer (ENVO:01000295) within the mesopelagic zone...; material: water (ENVO:00002006), including particulate matter (ENVO:01000060) such as......
GTCGCCTGAATCATCATCTTGATCATCATCGTCATCTGATTCATCATCATCATCATCTTGGTCCGTTTCATCTTCGTCTTCATCTTCAGTTTCGTCTTCAGTTTCATCACCATTATACTTAAATATTACTGCAAATCGATCTGCATAGATCCCAGCTGGGAGGTTGATCATAAATGAAGCATCACGAAGATCAACCATAGTATTTTGAAGCTGATCCCATAGAAGGATGTGTAAGTTTGGATCGTTAGAGAAAACTTCACTTTCTAATGAAATCTCTATGTCACCACTAGTATCAAGTTGTACAAATAATGGAAATATATTTTGCTCAACTACATTAGGTGCACCTTGGATAATTGCGTTACGATCTTCAACAACCCACGTCATATCGTCTCCCTGAATATCATTTACAGCACCGTCATAACCTCTATCGTAATCATAGGTGGTATTTTGGTCAAGAGTTAATAACAATTGTCTATGAAGTCCGCTCGGAGCGTCAAAACCAAATCTAAATTTAGTTCTGGTATCTTCTAGATCATAAACAGTGTCATCAGGCTGCACATCTGTGGTATTATTTTGAGCCGCCTTTCCGTCATTATCAGCGATAAGGAATACAGAAGACCCTCCTTCTTTTACAAAATTTCGTTGGGAGTTTTTAAATTCAATGTTTCCAGTGGTATTTGCAACTACAAAGAATCCTTGTCCTACAGGAACATAGCGCTCAGGAATTTTGGTTCCAGTACCTGTTTGACTTACTAATGGATGACTTACTGCAGGTGTACCTCCAGAAAGATTATACATACCGTACCCACCTTGATATTGACTTAAAAAATGTGTTCCACCTCCCCAGTGTTCCCAGAAAAGAAGTGTACCATCAATATGTGGATTATCTGTAATAAAATCATTTGCATCTAAGGCAGATGGGAATGGATTTCCTACAAGGTAATCGTTTCCTCCATCTACCGGTAATGAAATGTCTACAGCTGTTGTACTATTATTAGGCTTACCTATAAAGGTATAGTTTTGTTCTGATGTTATTGGACCTGTTCCTGGACCTTTCATTGTCCACCCTTCTCCTGCAGACATATTTCCATAAGGTCCTACATACTGCCATGCAGCATATGTGCTAGATGGTTGGTTTGCGTATTTATAAAACCAGTACGCACTTATTTGGATTGGTGTACCTGGAGCACCATCAAATCCTCCAGTAATTGAAAATGGAATTGGGTTATCAGGATCAGACCCGTCTCTCATTAAACTTGCAATTGAGAAGTCCTGATTGATCGCAGTGTTGTTAATTGAACTTACTGGAGATGACCAGTAGTTGTATGTAAAAGTATCTGCCGTACCTGCTTGGTCCCTTTCCAGACTTCCTGAGCTTGTAGGTTCAAGATCACTATCTGCAGTTTGAACAAGTTGTGATTCACCAACAAGATCTATTAAACCATTAAGACGTAAATAATGTGAAACTTCAATTTTACTATCATTCTCGATAGAAAGTTCGTTTACTAATACTTCAAGTCCAAGGACCGTATTGTTTGATTGGGTATTTACATCATGAGATGTTTGAACAATATTCCAATCTATAGTTTGCGTTGCATTTACAATAGATACTGAAGCTGGAGGGTGAAATTCATTTCCAAATTCCCAAGTATTATTAGATGTCCAAATACCATTTGAAGCTGATACGTATGGTAATGGTGCCGTTTGCAGACTTACGGTTTCTAAATTTTTAATTGCAGCTACAAGTCCATTGCCTGACTCATCTTTTACATTGGTAAAAGTGTATCTATTCATTGGAAAATATCCTTGAAGTCGTGACCATGTAATTGATGCAACATCGTTTTTAGAAATATCTTGTGGAATAACACTTCCTGTTACTGTCCCATCAGAATGTTGTCTAAGCTCTTGATTCATTAGGAAACGTATCTGGGTTGGGCTTAATTGACCGTCCCAAACTCTTACTTCATCAATAGTTCCAGCAAAGAAATCTGTTGGTGAAAAACTATCTGCCGCACCGATAATAAATGAGTGATCAGTGTCTCCAATATTAGGTACACTACTTGAGGCGTCCAAAACCCCGTCAATATAAATATTTGCCTGACCAGCATGGCATGTTACGGCTACTTGATGCCATTGTTCAATAGGAATTGCAGTATTGGATCTAACGCTTCCCACTGTCGCACCATTTTTGAATGTCATCTCTAAAGTATTGTCAAGATTTAATTTAAGGTCATATCCTTCTGTAAATGCCGCATCTCTCTTTGAAAGAATGGTTTGTGCACCGCCATCAGGCTTAATCCATGCAGAAACCGTAAAGTCAGAAGTTATATCAAGAAAATCACCCACATCTAAATAATCCTCAACCCCGTCAAAAGTAATAGCTCTTTCGAAGTAGTATTCTGGTGCATATCCAAAAGTGATATACTTAGTTCCATTAAAGTCATATTCAGTTTCTAGGTTTGCTCCATTAGGTTCTAGGATGCTGTATTCTGAACTAGGATTAAAAGTTGGTGTATCAGAAATAAACATTAGAAACTTTCCAGGAGGTGTGATAGTTGCACTCAAAGCAATTTCCGGAAGTGAAATTTTAGTTATACCTACCGTACCAGTTTCTTGTACTTTCCAGCTTCGTTGTACAGCTATAAAATCCACCTCACTATTTAGTCCAGCAATTCCAAAACTCATATCAACTACGATAGGAGCAGAGGCTCCTAAGTTTCCTCCATCATGTGCCCATAATAAGTAGTTCTTATCATTTGCAAAGTTATTTGGGTTTGTATCATTGGTTGGATAAATATCAGTGTTAGCCATCGTCAATAAAGAAGAGCTATTTACACTTTTTGATTGCTTTTGATTTAAAGAACTACAGTCATCACGTCCTATACCAGCTACATCGTAATTAAAAGCACCACTATCGGCAGATGCATCCCAGATAGTATTCCCGTCAGAATCAACATAATCTAAACCAGTTCCGTTAACTCCTAATCCGATTCCATACTTAATAGCTAAGTACGACTGAATTTTTTGTTGGTCGGCATCAGAATTTCTTCCTCTATATGAAATTACTTCCATGATATCTCCATCATAACTAGCTCCAAATATTTCACTACGTCCTAACCAATATCTTGAATTTGCAATTCTTGTAAAGCTACCTGAGTTCACTTCCACATTTCCAATGTCTAAACCATCACAAAAAAGTTCTGACCCATCATTTGAACTATTTGTTCTACCATTAAATAGGTTGGCGCCTGCATAAGTTTGAGAAGTACTCACATTTGCTACACCATAGTTAGTTTGTGGTCCTTGATTAAAGGCAACAACATCGTTTGTAAAACGTGCTGATGTGTTTCCCATTTCAAAACCAGTTACATCCTCAGAGGGTTGTACCTGTGTGTAATCATCACCACAATATATGTCATTAGGTGCACTAGAGGCGCTAATTGTTCCTGAAGGCTTAACTACTATATAAAATTCATCAGAATAGAATCCTTTTTTCCCACTCATCGTTGAACTAGATCCGTCAAATTTTACCACAGGATTAAAGTTAACGTTATTGGTTTGGTTGTTATAATAAGTTGGCTCTGTACCAGACGTAGCTTCAGCATTAGTATAATCAGTTGAAAATGCTTGATCTTCCCAAGTACTTACTAAAGATCCATCAGTAACACCCGTTCCGGCATCTGCACGCAACCATAAAGCTAAGTTGGTTCCAATTCCAGCAGGTCCACAACTTGGATCTACTATAGAAGCAGTTGCTGATCCTGAAATACAAACATTATCAAAGGCAACACCCACATCTGTAGTTGAGTTGTCAGATCTGAAATCTACGCGAAATTGTACGTTGGAATTATTGTCAAACCCTTGAGCATGTAAATCTATTGATGCTGTAGTCCATCCTGAAGTGTTACCAGTCCAACCGTTAATGTATACCGGATTTCCGGCTGCTGTGTTTCCGAAGTTGTACACTACAGCGGTATTGTACCAGTTTATTCCTTCTCCGTTACCTCCTAAGGCGTACCAGTTTGAACCTCCATCATCAGAAAACTGAATTTGGAATCCATCTGGTGTTGGAGAAAAAGGATTAGAGTCATTACTCATATCGTACCAAACATCAATACTAAAGTTTAATTTTTCATAACCCGATAAATCGATAACTGGGCTAGTATATACTTGGTGAGAATTATTGCTGTAACGTCCACTAGAACGTTGAGTATACACATATTCTCCACTAGCTCCAGCAGATGCCGTAGCTTCAGTACCTTTTGACCAACTTCCATTAGTAGAGGTTGTACTATTCCAATTGTGACCTGCAGCTTCAAAAGCTTCACAGTAAACGGCTACTGTAGTCGAAGGATCAATCCCTTCACCTTCAATAGCAAAGTTATATGGATTTTCATCACTATCATTTGTCGTAAAAGTTACAGTAGCTGTATCTGTTCCAAGAACAGTAGGAGTATAGGTAATCGTAAATGTTGTTGAGGCAGCTGGAGCAATACTAAGAGCAGGAGCTGTTGTCAAAGCAAAGTTTGCACTTCCAGTTCCTGAGATTACTGGAGTTCCGAGAGTAAGATTTAAGGTACCTGTATTAGTAATATTAAAAGTACGCACTATTGGAGTAGCAATAGTCGCTCCTCCAAAATCGGTAAAGTCGGCAGTAGTAGGAGTCGTGTCATTATCTATGATTTCATTTCCATTTCCACTTACATATGCTTCGGGAGCAGGAGCTGCACCTGTTCCTCTAATACTAAAAGTATAGGGGTTTTCATCACTATCTGTATTGTTAATGGTTACAGTTGCGTTATGAGTCCCGATAAACGAAGGAGAATATGTAATGTCAAAAGTTGAAGTCCCTCCATTAGTAATTGAGGTAGCTGGTGTAGAAGTAACTGAAAACTCACTAGAATCAGCACCGCCAATGGTAACTAAAGAGACACCTAGATTTGCTGTACCTGAATTTTCTATTGTAAAGGTATTTGTTTTTGTGTTCGTAGTGAACACGGTTCCAAAATCAGTATCATCAGCTGTTGATGGAGTAGTGTCATTATTAACAATAGAAATTCCTAAACCTGTTACATCAATTTCTGGAGCAGTTACTCCCGAACTAACGACGATAGTGTAATCTTCAACCTCCCCATCAAAATCTTCATCACACGAAGAAGGATAAAAATAATAACGAGTAGAAACTCTCATACGAGTTGTTCCTAATGTAGCAGTTAGTGGAATTGTAATAGCGAGAGGAGAAGCAGATGTGAACCCATTGGCAACGTTTCTTGCTGCACCTAAAGTATATTGTTCCCCAACATCAAGAAAGTCATTGTCTTGGTTCCAATCGATCCAAGCACGAGTACCAGTGGTGTAATTACCGTCAGTATTAACACGTGCAGATAAATTATAGGTATTACCCGTTGTAACTGTAGTAGAGATAGAAGTGTAATCACTATATGCATTATCTTGATTAGGAGAATCGTTATCTATTGTATTAAAAGTAACACGTCTTGTACCAGTATTATAACCATCAGTACCATTACCATTAGAAGTACAGTATTGTGCAATAGCTTGTGGTGTAAAAGCGGCGAAAAAAACAAATAGCAATAAAACAGTTTTCGCTGATTTAGGGAAAGTAATTTTTTTCATAATTGAGTTCTTGTTGCGAGAATTGATTTGAGGTCAAATTCCCTAGTTTTGGGACCATTAAATTACAAAAAAAAAATGCACTTACAAGAGGTTAAATATCAAAATTTGTGTATTATAACGTCAAATTGTACATTTCGTCGACAAAGAGAACAAGTGTTAGTTAAAAAGCATCTTTTACAAAGAAATTTTGCATAAACTTTTTTAATAGAGAAGTTTATGCTTTCGCGAAAGCGCAAAAAGAAAAATAGCTTGCCTATCCTTAAGATGATATACGGATATATAGCCCCACTTTTAGCTTTCATTTTTCTTGAAAAAAGCACATAAAAAAGCCTCCAACTGTGGAGGCTTTTTTATGTGCTAAAATAAGATTGATTAATGCACTAGGACTTTCTTAGCGACTAGACCTTGTTCTGTCTGAAGGTGTAATAAGTAAACTCCATCGCTGATCTCGTTTACAGGAAGGTTTGTAAGTCCTTCTTCTAGATCAAACGACCATTGTTTCACTATTTGTCCTGTTATAGCATATAGTGAAGCTTGAGACACTTTAGTCTTTGTTTCAATTTTTACACTAATCGTACGATTCCTCTTAAGGTATTGGGTAGTGATAAGAGGTAATGAATTTTTAGAAAGAGGTCTATCGGTTGTTTCCAAAGGCTTCTCTTGATTAGGGCGATCATCTCTCGGGTTGTCATTTTGTTCCTGATCCTGATCCTGATCCTGATCTTGGTCTTGATCCTGATCTTGATTGTCTGTAGTATCGGTATCATCTGGTTTGTCAGTTGACTGATTATCAGTAGAATCATCGTTGTCAGAATCATCGTTGTCAGAATCATCGTTTTCTGAGTCATCATTGTCAGAGTCATCATTGTCAGAGTCATCTTCTGTTTCATCCGTATCAGTTTCTTCATCTTCGTCCTCATCACCGTTAGGCTCATCGTTAGCGTACTTAAATATTACTGCAAAACGATCACTATAAATTCCGGCTGCGAGGTTAATATTCATTGTGCTTGCGCGTAAATCTGTATAAGTGTCCTGAAGTTGATCCCATAGTATGATGCTTAGTTCATCGTCATCAAATACTACGCTTTCTAATGTGATTTTAATATCTCCTGCGTTTTGTACATTGAGTTGTAAAGGGAATATATTATTTTCATATAAGTTAGGCGCTCCTTGAATCACTGCAGTTTTTGCATCTACTAACCAAGTCATATCATCTCCTTGGATATTTTTTATGATGCCATCGTATCCTTTATCATATCCAAAGGTGGTAGATTTATCTATAGTTAATAAGAGTTGTCTAAACAATCCGTTTGCAGCTTCAAAGCCGAAACGTAATTTAGTACGTGTATCTTCTTGATCATAGATAGTGTCGTCCGGTTGATCGATACTTCCATTAGTTTGAGCAGCTTTACCATCGCTTCCAGCGATGCCATCGGCGATTGCAAATACAGAAGAGGCTCCTTCCTTAACAAAGTTACGTTGACCGTTATTAAAATCGATAGTACCGTCACTAGTAGCTACTACAAAGAAACCTTGGCTTACAGGAATATAACGTCCTGGAGTTTTAGTACCACTTCCAGTTTGACTTACCAATGGGTGACTCATTGCAGGTGTTCCACCAGACAAGTTATACATAGCATAACCTCCTTGGTATTGACTTAGGAAGTGTGTTCCACCTCCCCAGTGTTCCCAGAAAAGTAATGTTCCATCTAGATGTGGATTGTCTGCAATAAAATCATTTGCATCTAAAGCAGATGGGAAAGGATTTCCGACAAGATAATCATTCCCTCCAGTTACCAATAATGCAACAGGTTCTGCAGCTGTACTATTGTTTGGTTTTCCAATGAAGGTATAATTTTGATCATCAGTAACTCCACCAGAACCTGGACCTTTCATCGTCCAACCTTCGCCAGGAGACATGGTCCCGGATGGGCCAACATATTGCCATGCAGAGTAAGTAGCTGATGGTTGATTTGCATATTTGTAAAACCAATATGCACTCAATGTAATAGGTGGTCCAGCTGCACCATCAAAGCCACCAGTAATATTAAACGGCACTGGAGCGCTTGGTGTTGATCCATCACGCATGATTCCTTGTACAGAATAAGTTTCATTAATCGCAGAAGGGTTAATTGTACTCACTGGAGAAGACCAGTAGTTATATGTAAAGGTATCTGCAGTACCTTGTTGGTCTCTTTCAAGACTACCAGTACTGTTAACATCAAGATCACTCTCTGCTGTTTGAACCAGTTGAGATTCTCCAACAAGATCAAGTAATCCATCTAATTTCAAATAGTGTGATACCTGTAATTTACTATCGTTATTAATTGAAAGTTCGTTAGCCGCGACATCTAGGGCAAGTAAATTAATATTCGTTTGAGAGTCTATTAGGTGAGATGTCTGAACAATATTCCAATCAATAGTGATAGAAGTATCTGCAATTGATGTTGCACCCGGATATTGAACTTGAGTTCCGTTTACCCATGTAGTAGCATCTACCCAACCTCCATCGGCTGTTGATGTATATGGTAGGGGAGCTGTTTGAGCATCTACTGTATCTAAATTACGAATAGCAGCGATCAAGCCAGAATCTGACTCATCTTTTATATTTGTATAAGCAAATAAGTTCATTGGGAAATATCCCTTTAATGATGGCCATGATAATGTGCTTATTTCATTTTTTGAAATAGTGCTAGGGATAATTTTACCCTCTACTAATTCAGTATTTTCTTGAATCTCTTGATTCATAATAAAACGTAATTGATCCACAGTCAATGCTCCTTCCCAAACACGAACCTCATCTAAGGTTCCGTCAAAGAAATTAGTAACTGCATTATGATCAACAGCACCGATCAAGAAATTTTGACCTGGAGATGCAGCTGGTGCCGCAAGGGGAGTTGATCCATCTTCTACACCATCAATATAAAAAGTGGCATTCGTACCATTATAAGTAACGGCCACGTGATGCCATTCATTAATTGGCAAGTCTGTATCAGCAGTCAAAGTACGTGAGGTACTTGTTGCGTCTTTCCAAATAATACTAGGTTTTCCTGTACCATCTAAACTCAATGAATATCCTGTAGTAAATGGAGCGTTGTCTCTTTTTCCAATAAGTTCCTTAGTTGCAGAATTTGCACCTCTGTTTACCCATAATGATAGGGTAAAAGGACCGGTTAGATCTAAGGCATCTTCAACTTCTAAATAATCTTGAACACCATCAAAAGTGATTGCTCTTTCGTAACGGTATTCTGGAGCATATCCAAAGGTGATATACTTAGTACCATCAAAATTGTAATCGGTTTCTAGGTTTGTACCGTTTTCATATAGAATTCGGTATTCCGAGGTAGGATTAAATGTTGGGGTATCAGAAATAAACATTAAGAAGTTACCAGGAGGTGTGATTACAGAAGTAAGAGCCACTGAGGGAATGGATACTTTAGTTGAACCAACAGTTCCAGTTTCAACAACTTTCCAAGTACGTTCGATCGCAAGGAAATCAACATTAGTTGTTACTCCACCTACACCCGCACTCATATCAACATCGAAAGGAGAGGCAGCAGTAAGATTTCCGTTATCATTCCCCCACATTAAGAAATTCTTATCGTTGGTAAATGAGTTTGGATTATCGGCATTGGTTGCAAATAAATCTCCAAGACCAAATGTCAGTAATCCATCAGTATTGATACTTTTAGATTGTTTTTGATTTAAGGCAGAACAGTCATCACGACCAATACCTGCGATATCATAGTTAAAAGCACCAAAATCTTCTGTGATATCCCAAATGATATTACTATCGGTATCTACATAATTTAAGCTGGTACCATTTGTTCCTAAAGTAATTCCATACTTAGTTGCTAGGTACGATTGAATTTTTTGTTGGTCGGCATCAGAATTTCTAGAAGAGTAGGAGATAACCTCTAAAATGTCTCCGTCAAAACTAGCTCCAAAAACTTCACTTCGAGCTAACCAATATCTTGAATTAGTAATACGTTTAAATTCTGTCGGATTGGCCTCCATATTACCTACATCTAATCCATCCTGGAAGAGTTGAGCACCGTTATTATCGCCATTTGTACGTCCGTTATAAATATGAGGAGAGGAAATTGTTTCTGTTGTACTCACTCTAGCAACTCCATAACTGGTATTTGGACCTTGATTATAAGCTATCACATCATTTGTAAAGCGAACAGAAGTATCACCAATTTCAAAACCAGTCACATCTTGTGAAGGAGCACTAACTGTGTAATCATCTGCACAATAGACATCACGTGCTCCACTAGAAGAGGTAATAGTTGTCGCAGGTTTTACAACAATATAAAACTCATCTGAATAAAATCCTTTTTTACCTTTCATAGTAGAGGTTGAACCATCAAACTTCACAACAGGGTGAAAATTTACATTATCAGTAGCGTTGTTTCTGTACTGAGGTTCTTCACCTATTTCAGCGGTTGCGTTTGTGTAATCTGTACCAAAGGCTTGATCGATCCATTCTGAAACCGACCCTCCATCTGTTGTAGAACTTGTTCCAGCGTCAGCACGAAGCCATAAGCTTAGATTTGTTCCAATCCCAGCAGGACCACAACTAGGATCAATAACCGTTTGGACTGGAAATCCCGTAATACATACATTATCAAAAGCCACTCCAGCATCAGTAATTGAAGTATCTGATCTGAAGTCTATTCTAAATTGCACATTGGCATTATTATCAACTGCTTGAGATTCTAATTCTATGTTTGCAGTAACCCAACCAGAACTTGTATTTGTCCACCCATGAATATATGATGGTGTTCCATCGCTTGTAATTCCAAAGTTATAAATTACGGAACTGTTATACCAGTTTGTTCCATCTCCCACAGCATTTCCAAGAGCATACCATGTAGTTCCTGCATCATCAGAGTATTGAATTTGGAAGCCATCAGGGGTAGCAGTAGTTGTGTTCCCATCATTAGTCATATCATACCAAAGGTCAATACTAAAATTAATTTTTTCAAAACCTGTCATATCAATAACTGGACTAGTAACTACCTGTCTTGAGTCATTTTGATATTCACTGGATGTACGGCCTGTGAAAAAATAATTTCCAGTAGCACCGGTTGAGGCGGTAGTCTCTGTTCCTTGGCTCCAAGCACCATTAGTAGATGTAGTGTTTGTCCATCCAGCTGCACCACCTTCAAAGTCTTCACAATAGATTGCTACAACAGCTGTAGGATCAATACCTTTGCCTTTAATAGCAAAAGAATTAGGGTTTTCATCGGCATCGTCATTGATAAAGGTAACCGTCGCATCACTTGTAACAAGAGCTGTAGGAATAAAGTCTATTATTAAGTTGGTACTACTTCCAGCTGGCACATTAGTTGCTGGAGCAGAGGTAATCGTAAATTCGCCAGCACCAAGACCAGTAATAGTTGGCATTCCTACTGTGAGATTTAAAGTACCTGTATTTACAATTGTAAATGTTCTTGTAATGGTGTTGCCAACAGGGGCCCCACCGAAATCTGTATGATTTAATGTTGTTGCTACTGGGGCATTATTGGCAATGTTATTTCCATTACCTGTCACCACAATTTCTGGTTCAGGTACTCCTGTACTTATTACGATACTATAATCTTCAACTTCACCATCAAAACCAACTTGACAAGAAGTAGGGTTCGTGTTATATCGAGTAGAAACTCTCATACGAGTTGTTCCTGGAGTAGCGGTAAGTGGAATTGTAATTGCAAGTGGAGAAGCTGATGTTAATCCATTGGCAACATTTGTAGCTGCACCTAGTACATACTGTTCCCCAGCATCAAGAAAGTCACTGTCTTGATTCCAATCTATCCAGGCAATGGTACGAGTAGTATAGTTTCCATCGGTATTTACACTTGCAGATAAATTGTAGGTATTGCCTATAGTAACAGTAGTAGATATAGAAGTAAAATCAGAATAAGCATTATCCTCAATAGGAGTTGGATTATCTATGGTATTAAAAACAACGCGCCTAGTAACAGTGGTATATCCATCTGAACCATTACCATTGGAAGTACAATATTGGGCGATGGCTACGGGTGAATACGCTGAAAAAAAAACAAACAGCAAAAAAAACAATTCTTGCTGATATTGAAAAATTAATTGTTTGCATAATAATTGAAATAAAGAAGAGCCGATTATTGATCAACTCTATCTACTTGGGACTGCAAACATACAAAAAAATCATATCCAACAATGGTAAAAACATAAAAATTGTGTATTTAAACTCTTTTTTGTGTATTTCATCGATGTTTTTGAAGTTTTGTGATAATTCCCACTTATTAGTTTCAACTATTAGATAACAGGCATTAGCTATTGATTTTTAAGGTGATATGAACAATTGTTAGTCAATAAGGAGTGTTAGGAGAACAAAAAAAATGTGCTTATTAAAAGTAAGCACATTTTTTGCAAAAAGTTCAAATATTGGGTATTTATTGGATAATTAACTTTTTAACTGTCGATTCAGTCGTTCCATTAATCTGTACAAAGTATACACCAGAAGCAAATCCGTTTAATGAAATGGTCTTGGTTTGACTAAAGTTTGTCAAATCAATATTCATTATCATTTTTCCGTTAACATCAAGAATGGATGCATTAGTCAATACTTGCAATCCTGCATATCCTAAAGTCACTTGATTTTTTGTTGGGTTAGGATATAAACTCACAGAATTGTTAAGTGTTCCTTGGGCTTCAACACCTAAAACTTCAGGAGCTTCAAACATCAATGTAAATCGATCTGCAGTATTTGCTATATGAGAGCTAAATTCATAATCCTTTTCTTTTAAGTTTACATAGCGTTGTTCCACAAGATCTACTAGATAAATTGGATTACTATTTAAGTTTTCACCTTCAAAAGATGATAGGCTAATAGTGTAGGTGTCTACTTCTTCGATAGCGGTAGCAAATCCAACAGGAATAATCATAGCTCTATCAAAAGATTCTCTTCCTTGAATACCTAACTGTTCGTTTGTTCTCAAACTTGTATAAATTGAAACCGGAGTTGCCATACGCTTACTGTCATATCCAGGGTCAATAGCTTCGGTCGCCTGTTCTAAAAACCCAAGAGCTGCCTTACTTTTAAGATTAAATTGTGCATTCTCAATCTGTAACCATAATAAATCATTTGCAGGAGCATTAGATCTGTATTGATCATTATTTCCAGTAACACGCATATCATTATTAAAGCTAACAACAGTAGTTGCCGATTGCGCTTGATCTGCTTTTATAGCAAATCCTTGTCCTGATGCGATAAACTGACTTGGAGTACTTCCTGGCTTATTTACTGCGGCCATTCCTGTAGTAAGGTTTCTCATTGAAAAATCTTGCATAGATGGGTTTTCACCAAGGTAACCCGGTAGGCTATTATTAGGTGTAGTTACATGCTCCCAGAAATATACCTCGTTGATCATAGGATTTATTGTCATCAGTTTTACAATGTCAATAGCAGATGCATATGGATTCCCAATAAGGTTGAAATTATCTTCTGTCGTTCCATTATATATAATAGGGAAGGTAACCACTCCATTATTAGGTGTTCCCTTTGTATAAGTCAAATCATAGGTTTGATTCCCCGCAGAAAAACTTGGCTGAGGATATACAATCAATCCTTCACCAGGAGTTAGTGCTTCAGTTGACGTATAGTTTCCTAAGAAGGTATTATCTATACTTAAGAAAGTTTCGGCTCCTGCATAAGGTGCGTGACCGCTTACAGCTGGGTTAACGGTAAAGTTGGCTGGGTTCAAATTAATGACTCTGAAAGCATTATCTGTTCCATTTACAGTTCCATAAACACCATCTCTTGTTTCTCCAATCATCGGACTACTCATAAACATAAAGTCTCTCGGCTTCATATTAAGGGTAGTTTTTCGAATTTCTATAACACCACTGGCGCCTTTCGTAATCGTAGAAGCATCATCTACTTGGACTAAACTTCCTTCATGCTCAACAATTAGAGTACCGTTTACAACGATATTTCCTTGAGCTCTTAAGTATTGTCCTGCGTTAATAGTAACGGTAACTCCGGTCATAATTTCTACCGTACAAGCTTCAACGCTAGATGCACTTGCTGTAAAGTTTGAGTTAAATACGGCTTTCTCACTGGCAGTAGGATCTGTTCCTTCACTCCATGTTCCTGTATAGATGTTTGTTACCGGACAAGGATCTGGTGAAATAATAGTTACAGTATAGTCTTCTACTTCTCCAAAGTCAAATGCTGCTTCACATGGTAAATCATGAAAAGCTCCTGTCGAGTTAAAATATTTCATTGCCACACGCATGCGGGTGTCACCAACAGTTGCTCCTGTTGGAACTGGGGTAGAAAATGCTACATTCACAAGATCGTTCGTATCAGAACCATCCCTAATTACTTGTTCGTCCGTATCATCAAAATCTCCATCATGATTGTAATCAATCCACACCGAAACGGCTTCAGCCCAAGGCTCACCAACATAAATTTTATCAACAGAAATGGTGGGTGTTGTCCCTATTTCAAGTTCTGCAGCAGCAACTGCAGTAAAATCTGAATAGCTAGTTGATCCTGAGGTGTTATTTATTCCCGGTTGACCACCTGTATCTCCTGTATCATCCAAAGTCACATTACCAATATACTCAGCTCCTGGGTCAGTTCCAATCGAAGGACAATAATCAACTGTAATGAAGTTCACTGTAGCACTATAATCACTAGCACTGCCTGAACAAGTAGCGCGTACTTGCACATTATAGGTTGTTAATGGTGAAAGGCCTGTAAGGGTTGTGCTATTAGTGGCGATACCTGTTACTTGTGTCCATGGAGTAGTTCCGTTTTCGCGGAAGCGTACTTCATAACTTCCAATTCCTTGATCAAGCCAAGTAGCAACCGCTGTAGAGGCAGTTATTGTATTGATAGTCAAGTTTGCTGGTGGAGTTGTATTTGTATAGGTTATAGTTACCGTTGCAGTACAGCTATCCGTTTGGCCTTCGTCATCTGTAACTGTAAGCGTTACCGTTTGAGGTGTCCCTAAATGCGAACAATCAAAGGTGTCCATGTCAAGAGCATAAGATGTAATTGTTCCGTCATCTGTAGATCCATTTTCAATATCAGAAGCCAAGATGGTAACTTGTCCGTTAGTTCCTAAATCGGCAGTGAAATCTTGACAATTTGCAACAGGTGGAGCCGTTACTGGCGAAATAATATTAAAGGTCTGTCCACCAAGCACTGCGCTGTTATTTCCAGTCACTGTAAAGACAAAATCATCGGTCTCACCTGATAAGCCGGTAAAGTTGTAAGTCAATAAGTTGTTATTTATATCATCTTGTGTAAAAGCACCACCTATAACTGCAGGGCTTCCAGATAATAGTAGTGTTCCATTGCTAGGTATTTGAGTTATTACATATTCTAAATCAGTAGTAGTTGCACTAGGCTGTGAAACTTCTAATAATATTTGACCTATTGTTTCAGTTTGTCCTGGCGCTATAGTTAAGGCGTCATTAGTAACAATTATAATATCATTTACAATTTGTAACTCACCACAAACTCTTACATTGAATTCATTAAACGTTCCACCTGTGCCGTTTGTTCTATCAGTAGCAAGTAATGTCCACACACCTTGTGCATTTTCGCCGTGGAAGCGTGTAAATAATTGTCCCGCCTGTTGCACGCCTTCTAGGCCTGCACTTGTCATTGGATCTACATTTCCACACGTAAGGGGAGTCCCCGAATCAGAGAAGGTAACATCAATATTTGAGCCTGAACAATCTCTATTGTAAATCTCAGCAAAACGCCCAGAAGGAGCACTAAACTGCATTTTTAAATGTTGTAGATTTCCATGGGTTGCACGCATATAAAACTGTACATCAGTTACAATAATATTATCTGGAACATCTACAGTTGCACTTACAGCGTTCGTTCCAGTGGTTTCCCATTGATTGGGAACGCCAGCTCCAGAATAACTTTCATTATCATATGTGATACATACGTCATTTGCTGTTTGGAATGAGAAAATCGAACCAAAGGTACCTGCAGTACAAGGGTTATTAGGTCGTACTCTCCAATAATAAATTGTTCCAGGTGATAATGAAGTGGTATTGTATTCAATTTCGTTGACAACTGTACCTGATTCAGTTAATGATGCAAAAGTTGGAGAAGTAGATACCTGTACATCATAACTTGATGCAGACGGTAAATTATTCCATCCTAGGGTCAATGATGATGATTGATTATTAGCACCATCTGAAGGAGACGATAAAGTTACATTTCCAATAGTCCCATCATATACATTTAGATAGGTATTAAAAAACTCATCATCAGCACTCGGGCTTGATGTTCCAATAAGGGTTACTAAATAATTACCAGTTGCAGCTGCTCCTGTATTTGAGATCGTCATTGTTACAGGCCCTGCAGTTGATCTTGAAGTTGGAGAAAAACTCACAGTCGTTCCCAAGGGTTCTCCAGTTGAACTAAAGCTTACATTTTCGCTATATCCAGCGGCAGGTGTAAAGTTGATCGTGTATGTAGCATCTGAAGGCTGACAAATATTTTGCGTATCCTGAGCACTTGTAAATTCCCAAGTTCCTGCCTTAATTTCAAAATCTGCATTAGAAAGGTCAAAGAAAATATTTGTTGCAGCTTCTATTTTTATACGGTTGGTAGTTCCTACATTATTAGGTACTATAATATCTTGCGATCCATCATTGGTTACTCCAGTAGCTAAGCTAATAGGGTAGGTGTATCCTCCATCTGTAGATAAAAGGATATTCACATTAGCAGAAATCGCATTTGTGGAATTAACATCCCATGTAATTGTCTCTGTTGCCCCAGCATACCAGATTTCTCCTCCAGCATTTGGTGCGGTCACTACAAAAGGACCGTAAGTTGCATCAACATCTAAGAAGACATCTGCACGATTTGTTAGTCCGCCTAAAGGATTATTATCACGAACAGTCAATCTAAAATTTAAATCTCGTGATACTGATGGTAATACTTCCCAAGTAGGAGTTGTATTATTAATGACAGCCTCTAGATTAGGCATCGTACGTGTAGGGTCTATAGTTGGGAAATTAGTCCTAAATGATGGTCCTTCGGTATTAGTTGATGTTGGAGGTTGAGTTCCGCCATTTAGATTATCATATTGCTCCCAACAGTATGTCAAGGTATCTCCATTAGGGTCTGAACTTGCCGAACCGTCTAAGATAAAAGGTGTTGAAATAGGAATGACATAAGTTGCCACTGCAACGGCAGTAGGCGTTTGAGTGCCAGTTCCTATATTAATTTCCTGATCACAACTATCGCCATTGGCAGAGTTTGAAATTTCATTAATACTACTTGCGTGAAAATAAGCGTCACTATTTTCTTGAACATTAGGAACACAAATACCTGCGTATCCCATAATTGTAGAAGCAGAACCTGGCTCGTAATCTTCAGCTACTTTAGCACCAAAGCAAGCATTGTAATAAGTATGACCTGCCCCAAATTGGTGTCCAATCTCATGGGATACATAATCTATATCAAAAGGATCAAATTCTGGTGTTACAATTCCTGTAACACCACGTCCTTTTGTACTGTTGCTACATGGGTCAGGACCCGCAATTCCACCACCACCTGTACTAAAGACATGTCCGATGTCATAAGCTGGCGACCCGATAAGTCCGGTAATATTAGAGGTGTTTGCTCCTAACATTTGACCCCCGTCAAAGTTGTCATAAGGATCTGTATCACCGCTAATAGCAAAACCGTTTGAATAAATTAGTTCGTCATTAGATCCAACTAACTGGAAGGTCATTGCTAAATCTTGCTCATATACTGTATTCATACGTGCGACTGTAATTACCATAGCCGCAAGTGCATCCGCACGATCATCGCCATTTCCAGCATTTCCATCATCATGGTAAGCGGTGTACTCAGAAGTACATGCAATAGCTATTTGGTAACGTCTTAGTTTTTCGTCTTGGATTATTCTTCCATCTTCTATAGGAGTTGCAACATCTAAATCCATGGCTTCTGGCAAGGTGTCTGCATAACATCTCCAATCGTCATCTGCATTCTTTGAAAGATCACTGCGATCATATACAATATAATTATTCATGTCTCCTTTTGCATAAGGATCCATATAAATGGTACGTTCTCCTTTAATGATACCTCTAAATCCTTGTGAAGTGATTGTAAAGTATACTTTGTTTAAAGGATTTTGCTGACTCACACCAAAATAAGATCGAATCTGTGGAAACTTGGCTTGTAAGTCTGGGTGCATTACTTCTGAGTCATAAATAGAGAAGGTCTCTACCTTTCCGTCTAAAAGCGGAAAGCTCGCAGTAATTTGAGAACTGCGTGTGTCAATTCTACTTTGGGCCAACTGGACTGCCTGCGAAAGACCGTCAAGATCTAAAGAATAGGTTTTGTAAGATTTTGGGATAATGATACGATCCTGAGAGACTCCAGATCTGTTCATGTCTTGTTCAGAGACTTCATTAAAGAAGTTTGAATCTTGTGCATTTCCGTGAAAAGCGAACGCAATTAAAAACGCTCCGAGTAGCATTTTTTTCATTAGTTAAGTAGGTTAGTACCATCGCTTTCTTCTCGACAGTACAAATTGGGTACGTCAAAACTAAGAAAAAAATAGGTTTTAAAAAACGCTTTTTATGAAAATTTGTGTATTTCGACGAAATTATTTCGCATTTCATCGATGTTTTTGAGGCTTTTACACTGTTTGAACTTAGCTCGAAATGAAAGAATTGAAGTAGGTAAATAGCGCTTTCGCGAAAGCGCAACCAAAGAGATGTCCTTAATTATTAAAATAAAAATATTGTTTAATCTACTGGTCTTCAATATGTAATAAGGTTTCATAGACCTTATGCATAGGCATTCCCATCACATTAAAGTAAGAACCGTCTATATGTGTAACAGCAATATAGCCAAACCACTCTTGCACTCCATAACCGCCCGCTTTATCATACGGCTGAAAATTGTCTATATAATATTCAATTTCATCCTGAGACAAGGTTTTAAAGGTGACAGAAGTCGTATCATTAATCGTTTTTTGCCGATTGGACATCGTAAAAGTGACCGAAGTAATCACCTGGTGTGTAGTTCCTGATAAGGATTGTATCATCCCTATTGCTTCTTCACGATCCTTAGGTTTATTCAAGGCCTGCTCATTGTGCCATACAATCGTATCACTCGTTACAATAATATCATCTGTTCCAATCTCTTTAAATGCACTCGCCTTAAGTTGTGCTAAGAAATCAGTAATCTCTGCTCCCTTTAAATGGTTGGGATAGATTTCATCAACAGGTTTTAATACTATTTGAAAATCGACACCCAAATCTTTAAAGAATTGTTGGCGTCGAGGAGAGCCAGAGGCAAGGATGAGGTTTTTGTGAGCAAGAATTTTAGCTAGCATTTTGTAACATATATGAGATCAACGGAATGGTGCAAATACCAATAAACATAATCACTTTTAAAAATAACGAGATATTTTTGTAATGCTTAGTGGTAGTAGCTTCATTTAATTGCATCGCTACATAACCCAATGGGGCCACTACGCCAAATAAAATAACAGCGGCTGCCAACTTATAATCGTGTAAGTAACTAAAGACATACCATGCGACTAATGTGAGCAGAATCAAAACTAAAACGGCCGTAATTTTTGCTGTACGTGCTGCTCCTAAAAGTATAGGTAGCGTTTTATATCGAGCCACATGATCTCCTTGAATATCTTGGATATCCTTTACCAATTCTCTTATAAGGGTCATATAGAAGGCAAAAAATGCCAATTGCTGTATGATATAGAACACAAACATTTGATCGTACTCATTTGCGGGAGTCATTGATGGAAATAATTCAAATATTCCAACAATTACAATTGCGAGTCCTACTAAAACACTTACTAAGATGTTACCAATCACACCCATTCGTTTGAGTCGGCGCGCATAAGCAAATAATAATAGGGCAGTCACTAAAAAGTAAAGAAAGTAAATAGGTATTCCTATCATATTAGAAAGGACAAAACCTAAGCCCACTCCAGAAAAAGTAAGTACAAAATATAAAAGCTTTGCTTGTTGCTCCTTAATTTGAACACCTACGACACGGGTGCGAGGTCTGTTAATTTTATCGGCATTGATGTCATAAACATCATTAATGATATAACCTCCAGCAGCTATTAATACGGTCGCTAAAACGACAAAACTAAATCCGAGCGAACTCAAAGTGATATCGGCTTCAAAGGGTGCAATTAATCCAAAACGTACGATGCACTGCGCAAAAGCAATGAGCAGTAGATTAGGAAGACGAACAAGACGTATTAGATACAAGAAACTGGCGGTATTTAGGGAACATTATGAACACAAAATAACGCAATTAAACGATACAAAAAAAATCTATGATTCTCGATGAATCTCTATAAACTAAAAAAAGACCTTTGACTGCTATACATTCGTCTGTTAGCCTCAGTCAATTAAGCTATCCAAGACTTTAATAGGCCTTTTAGTTTGCAAGGTGTCCATGATTGATCGATCAGGAAAAGATTTTTCTGGAAAGTCTATTGACGTTTTACTCGGATACAGGTCACTGTCTTTAAGACCTTCTTCAGTTTTCCAAGTTTCTCCCATTTGGTCTAGGATGGTTTCTTCCCATCTTGAGGGATGTTTTGCATCTACCCAGATTACATCTCTATATTCAGTATCAACCAAAGCGAGATCAGGAGTGGCAGCACCATCAAATTTTTTGCTATCATCTCTTTTAGCGGCAACAGTACTTAATACAAACATGCGTTTTTTACCTGCTATCTTTTTTATAAAAGGTCGAAACTCCACAGGCTTATTGACAGACCAATCGTATTCTTTTCGGGATTCAACGACTTTTAAAGGCATAGCCGAAACTCCAGCAAGACCTTCCTTCTTGGCAGCATGGTTGTAATAATATAATTTATCGGTTCCATCACCAGGTATCATCACGCTAAAAGAAAGACTTGTGCGTTCTTCTCCTATAGGCTCTAATCCAAACCAATGATATAAGCCATTGTAAGCCTCTATATTCATGCCCTTAAAATCAAAATCAGTGACAAAAGGCTGCTGGTTTTCATCATCCTTTAAGTCGGGAATTTTAACCGCAGTTTCCATATTCCATGGCAACGGATCAGTAAAGCCTCCTAAAAACTGAAGGGATTTGGCCTGAAGGCGGGATACTTTTTCACTGAGTGTATTCTGTTTTGTCAAAAATGGATAGTTCTTGGTCTCCTCAGGAGAGACGTAGGTACCTTTTCCTATGGTAATACGCTCCATATAATCCCCAATATCATGTACGCCGGGTTCAATAATCATTACTCCGCCATATGATGGATAAGGAAAAAAGAAACCCTTCCATTTGATGAGGTTGACTACCTGTACCCAACCGCCGGCATCATTTTTCATATAATACACCTGACTTGGCTCCAAGGTAAACAGCTGAAAAAAGTTGAAACGCTGTACAACGGCATTATAAGTATTTCTGCTAAAAGCGAGGGACTCTCCAATTGAAAAAGTCACCGAAATTCTATTGTCATTACTAAAACGAGGAAATGGTGAAGTGCTCTCGACAGTAAAGAGTTCTTCGGTATTGTCATTCATACGTTGCCAACTATATTCCTTAGCAGGTTGCACGGCCATGGTCCATTTATTAAGGCTATCAATACGCACCAATTGGGGAGGAGACACTTCTTGGGTCTCACCAATAGATTCGTAAGCCATGGTTTTTATATTGTTATAAGGCTGGATGCGCTCATTTCGTGTAAGGGGTAGTTCATTGAGTTCAACAAGATTCAAATTGCTGTAAACATTATAGGTCTGCATATAATCATACAGGCCTGTTTTCCATCCAAAAAACCAAAGTGTCCCAAAAAAGGCTGCGATGCCCACAAGAATAAGCAGGCGTTTCCCCATCTGTACGCTTGCGCGAAATTTCGACAAAGTAAACCACAGGAAAAGCACACTAATCAGGATGATAAAGAAGTACTTTCTAAGAAATAGGAGGGCAGGCTGATAGTCATCCCTTAAGAAAAATAATAGGAGCAGGAGCACAATCCCACCTATGATAACGATGCGTTTTTGTTTTCCTCCTTTATTCCAATATGACTGTATCATTGTTTGTTGTTTTTGCTGGTGCAAAAAGCTGTAGGCGTTAGGCTCTAGGCTTTAGGCTTTTTTTGTTTTGTTTTTGCTGGCGCAAAAGCTTTAGGCGGTAGGCTTTATGCTTTATGCTTTTTTGTTTTTGTTTTTGTTTTTGCTGGGGCAAAAGGTGTTAACTCTATGTTGTTTGCTATGTCAGGCTGAGCCTGTCGAAGCCCATTTGTATGACGTGGGTATCTAATTATTCATATTTCACCCTTCAATAAGCTCAGTGTCAATTTTTTATTTTTTATTTTTTATTTTAAATTTTGCCTTTTGCCTAATGCCTAATACCAAATCTCAAATCTCAAATCTCAAATCTCAAAGTGAAAAGTTATTAGTTATCAGTTGAAAAGAAAGCATTTCTAAACTCATCTGCTAAAGACTAAAAACCACCAACTACCCTCTACCCTCTACCCTCTACACACTAATCCCTATTTTATCATCCCCTTATCCCTCAACCGATCCCTTGCACTTTTCTTAGGTGCTTCTGGCTCTTTATTGGCAGTAGGTTTGGGTGCTTCTTCTTTGGATTCAAAATTCTCTTTGATATCGTCTGTAAATTCTTCTACGGCAGCTTTTCCTTTGTCAAAGGCTTTAGTAAGGTTCTCCTTAGAAGTGGTATTGCGGGCAAATAGAAAGGCAGAGGCGATATAGGTGCCTATTAAAGTCCCCACAATTGCTGAGGCAAACATCTGTATGAAAAATCCACTCAGCGGAGTCACAAACTGGATGAATATAGCTCCAATGACAAAGAGTAAGGTTACATAAACAAGTCGCATCAAAAAGGGTTGCATATGGAAAAACCCTTTAGGATTATCCTTCTTCATTTGCAGTTCGTCGTTATGCGTCAATCTGTTGATAAAACGATAGATTTTATTGCTCTTCGATTCGGTCCAGTAGATAACGATCCCGAAGAGAATGGAAGCGATAAATATGATTATTTCTAGTGTCATGAGTAGGGTGGTTTATTATAGGTCGCTCAAATCCTATGAATGTTTCAAACTTTGGCATTTTCCTTTAAAATCTCTTCGATTACCCAGTCTTTATAGCTCTCTGGCCAGGTAATATATCGTTCATAAAACTGAGGTTTGTCAAACCAGTATAAATGTACGGGGTCATTTGGAGTTATTTTCACTAATAATTTCCAGATCAATTCCTTCTGTTCTTCTTCTAAGGAAGAGTGGGGATGATGTAAGGCTTTAAAATAGGCCTTATCAATGTAATCTTCCTGCCGTATTTCTTTATTGATGATCTTTTTCTGAAAGTATACATCAACACCATTGATTTGCTTTTGGGTATCTAAATCCAGTTTGGTTAGGTACTTTTTAAAGAGAAAATGACTATTTAAAATCTCATTAAATGGATGTTCGGTGGTCTTTACTTCTAAAGCAAAACGATGTTTTTTTATACGGTCAAATCGCTTACTCTTAGATGACTTTTTTAAGTCGTTTCCAATAACCACATGGCTCGTAAGAGTTTCTATAAGTTCGTCGTGATCAATGTGAAAAAGCATGACTTCATGACCTGTATCTTGGATGGCCTTTTCAAAGACTGCCTTGTCTTCAAAAACCATGATGTCTTTGATGAAATCTTTTAAGACAAACACCCCTCCAAAGGCCCTTGTGTAAAAGGATTTCACCTCTAAGGTCATCGGGTCTAATTTTAATTGACGCTTGCGTAAGTCTCCGTAGGTTTTGGCGCTTTCTAGAAGTTTGTGATGGAGTTTTCGGTCAATAAAATTGTTGTTTTTGATAAAGGTTTTTATCAAATTCCACTGCTCTTTTTGACGTTTGTCTAGTTCGTAAAGTAGTTCGAAAGTAACGGTGATTTTATCGTAGCGCAATAGGTCAAATGGATCGTAAAAAGTGTCTATTTTTTGATCTATATGAACACAAAGTGCAGCATCTTTTGTAATGTCTTTGATCGCTTTCGCGAAAGCTGTAAAAACCGCCTCCATCAGGTCTCTATCAAAACTGTGATTGGGCATATGCGCCGGCTTATGACGTTGCTCCGGAGAAATAATTATAGCATTTGAATTTGCCTCTCCACTGCTGAGGTAGAAGTTATCCTTCTTTTCTAAAGCAATTTCCGGACTCCATCCCATCGCATCTAAAGAAAAGGAGGGAAGCGTAGTCGCCGTAACTCCAAGCATCGCAAGACAATCATTATAGCGTCTTGCTAACGATCCTGACACAGGAACCAAGCCCCCACCATATAATCCTGCTGCCTTTAGTTTGTCCATTTATTCCTTTGATGTTATCCGTTATCAGTTATCAGTTATCCGTTATCCGTTGTCTGTTGTCTGTTATCGGTTATCTGTTAACTGTTATTTGTTATTTGTTATCCGTTAATTGTTATCCGTTATCCGTTATCTGTTAACTGTTTTCCGTTAACCATGAACTTATCACTTATCACTTCTCACTTGTCTCCTGTCTTTAGTCTTTGGTTGTTGGTCTTTTGTCTTTAGTCTTTTAGCGGTTAATCATTATCTGCTATCCGTGAATCGTTATCTGTTTTCCGTTAACAGTTAACTTTTCACTTTTTCATTGTGATTTGAAACTTGAGATTTTTTTTTAAATCTCTAGTCTCTTGTCTCCTGTCTCCTGTCTCCTGTCTCCTGTCTCCTGTCTTTGGTCTTTGGTCTTTGGTTGTTGATCTTTTAGCGGTTAATCGTTATCTGCTATCCGTGAATCGTTATCTGTTTTCCGTTAACAGTTA
>TARA_R110002051_G_scaffold264959_1_pt1 | contig 24477 bp, 27 predicted proteins | sample TARA_R110002051 | Tara Oceans TARA_R110002051 (sample SAMEA4397023) | marine metagenome | biome: Polar Biome; feature: [MES] marine water layer (ENVO:01000295) within the mesopelagic zone...; material: water (ENVO:00002006), including particulate matter (ENVO:01000060) such...
AAGGCCACTGGAATGTAACCCCTATAGCGATCGAGAAGAGCAGAAGCCCGCCACGATCACAGATAAGCGTCAAATGACGCCACTACAAGGGGCAGGTGTCAGGCGGTATACCCAAGCTGGCGCAGCAAGCCTGTTGGCGCGAAGCGGACCATTGCGTGCTCGATGGCGCCGACGGTGATGGCGGCGAGGCAGACTTGGGCGAAGGTGATTTCCGTAAAGACTGTCATAGGGTTGCTCCGGTATGAGTTGCCCCTGTGGTGACGCCTAAATAGGTTTAAAACATGACGTAAGTGGTGCTGTTTTTTGTGTGAAACGGAGTGCTTGCCTGATTTGTGCCGCATTCGCGGGGTGGCTTGACCGATGTTTACGTTTTGTTCATATTTGGGGCATGACCAATGATATGCGCCCCTCGGAACTAATGCCCAGCTTGATGCCTGGCCAAGTTTTAGCACGCGGCGTTTGTCGCCACCTGCGCCAGCATGATTTTGTGAGTGTCGAGGAATTGGTGCCAACGCGCGGCTTGCGGGTTGATGTCATGGGCTTGGGCCCGAAGGGCGAGATTTGGGTGATCGAGTGCAAGTCATCCCGTGTTGATTTTCAGACCGACAGCAAATGGCAGAGCTATCTGGCGTGGTGCGACAGATATTTCTGGGCGGTGGATCAGGACTTTCCTGTCGACCTGCTGCCTGATGACACTGGATTGATCATTGCTGATGGCTACGGCGCGGAGATTGTGCGCATGGGACCAGAGGCCAAATTGGCCGCCGCCCGCCGTCGCGTGATGGTCCAGAAATTTGCCCGCCACGCAGCATTGCGGGCACAGGCAGCGCGTGACCCGCATGTGTCGGTCCGGTTCGGGCTGGAATAACGCAGAATGCGGCCTGCGACAGATGTGTGACCGCGGGAAGCTTTAGCGCTTTTTCGTCGCACGGGCGGCTTGAGCTGCGGCGCGCATTTCTTCAGCGATTTCTTCGGCTTCTTCGGGTTCAAAATCCATTGGAATTTCAACGCCGTTAGATTCGATGAAAAGCCGCACCATGCCCGCGTCCGTTGGACCGATTTGCATGTTGGCCTCGATGTCGCGTTGGTCGTTGATACCCATTGGCTGTTCCTTTTCCACTGTTGGTGTTGATCTATCAAGCCTATTGACCCATTGGCAAGGAAAAGGCGGGCGAGGGGTCTTGCAATCAAATGAGCATCCCGCTAAATCCAACCTCGATGCCGCCTTAGCTCAGTTGGTTAGAGCACTGGTTTGTGGAACCAGGGGTCCCCCGTTCAAGCCGGGGAGGCGGTACCACCCCCCATTTCATATCCGTGACGGTCATCGCGTTTGGTGACATCGGCGTGCATTGCCGTTAGACAGCGAAGATTCGTTTTTGAGGAGCCGAAAGCATGGCTGCGACCCAGATCAGATTTGAAATTGAACCCAATCCGGCACCGCGCTTGGACAAGGCGTTAGGGCGCGATGTGCCGGAAGATGCGTCGTTGTCGCGCTCGCGATTGGCGAAATTGATCGCAGATGGAGCGGTGCAGGTGAACGGCGCTATTGTCACTGATCCGCGGTTTCGTGTGGAAGAAGGCGCGCAGATTACCGTGACCGTCGAGGTCGCCGAAGAGAGCCACATTGGCGCCGAAGATATCCCTCTGGACGTGGTTTATGAGGATGACGATCTGATTGTCGTCAATAAACCCAGCGGGATGGTTGTGCATCCGGCCCCAGGCACACCAAATGGCACGCTGGTCAATGCGTTGATTTTCCATTGCGGCGAGAGCCTGTCAGGTGTTGGCGGCATGAAACGTCCCGGGATTGTGCACCGCATTGATAAGGAAACGACAGGGTTGTTGGTGGCGGCGAAATCGGACCGTGCGCATCATAGTCTGGCCAAGCAGTTTGCCGATCACAGCGTTGAGCGCCGTTATATTGCACTGACTTACGGGGTGCCAGAGGCCAATGATCCAAGGTTGCGCGGCATCAAGGGCACATCGTTTGAACCGGGTAATATTTTGAAGGTGCAGACGTTTCTGGGCCGTCACAAGACCGATCGGCAACGGCAGGCCGTATCCTTTACCACGGGCCGTCACGCCGTGACCCGTTGCCGTATTCTGGAGCCTTTGGGGACACCCGCGGCGGCCTGTTTGGTTGAATGCTGGCTAGAAACCGGTCGCACCCATCAAATTCGCGTGCATATGGCCCATTGCGGCCATTCCTTGATTGGCGATCCGACCTATGGCGGCAAGCGCAAGATGTCGCCAAAGGCGGTTGGCGAGGCGGGTGTGGCCGCGATTGCGGGATTTTCACGCCAGGCGCTTCACGCAGCTACGTTGGGTTTTACGCATCCCGTCACCGATGAATTCATGGAATTCGAGGCTGGTTTACCAGACGATATGATTGGTTTGCTTGGCGTGTTGCGCAGCGCCGATTAACCAAACAAAACTGTCATCGGCAGGCCAAAGAAATCGGCCAGCAACACGAAGTTCAACCCCAGAACCGCAATAGCCCCCAGACCTGCCAGAACGCGCAGTGTTAGGCTGGGGATAAAGTCGCCCATGATGTCTTTGCGTGACGAAAAGATGATCAGTGCGACCATCGGCACCGGCAGGGCAATGGACAGTACTACCTGGCTCATGACCAATGCTTGGGTTGCATTCACGCCCATCGCGACCACCGCAAATGCGGGTAGCATTGTGACCAGCCGCCGTATCCAGATTGGCACATGGAAATGCAAGAACCCCTGCATGATCATCTGCCCCGCCATTGTGCCCACGACCGAGCTAGAGATGCCCGACAGGATCAGTGAGGTCAGGAAGATGCCTGCTGCAGCGGCCCCCAAAAGCGGGGTTAGTAGGTAATAAGCGGTTTCGATCTCGGCCACATCTGCATAGCCTTGGCTAAACGCGCTGGCCGCCATGATGACCATCGCCATGTTGACCATGCCCGCCACGGCCAACGCCAAGACGACTTCGATATTGGAGAAGCGTAGGACGCGCCGCCGCTCTGCGTCATTGCGTACATTGGCGCGCGATTGCGTCAGGCCTGAGTGCAGGTAGATCGCGTGCGGCATGACCGTGGCACCGATGATGCCAACGGCAATGATCAAGGCCGCCGTATCAGGCATGATCGGTTGCATCAGGCCCATGCCTGTTGCGGCCCAATCGACGGGGGCGATCAGCAATTCGGCAAGGTAGGCCAGTCCGATTGCACCAACCATCGCCCCGATGATCAATTCCATCAGCCGAAATCCGGCCCGTTCAAAGATCAGGATGCCGTAAGTGATGACCGCCGTGATCACCATACCAACGATCAAAGGCAGTCCGAAGAGCAATGATAGGCCAATTGCGCCGCCCAAGAATTCGGCCAAATCCGTGGCCATTGCAGCAATTTCACTGACCACCCACATAATCCAGACGACGGGGCGGGGGAAATTGTCACGCGAAAGTTCGGCAAGGTTTTTACCTGTGACGATTCCTAGCCGCGCAGAGAGCGCTTGGAACAACATCGCGATCAGGTTTGCCAGCAAGACGACCCAGAGCAGTTTATAGCCGTAGCCCGCGCCGGCCTGAATGTTAGTGGCGTAGTTTCCGGGATCCATATAGGCGACCGAGGCGATGATGGCTGGGCCGGCGAACAATAGCTTGCCGCGAAGGCTGCGGTTTTTGCCGCTTAAAACGGCGCTCATTTTTTCGCGGGTGATCTCGGTTTGGGTTTGCATGGGGACCTCATTGCTTATGAGAATGATTTGCATCTAAAAATGTGATTTGTATAGGGGGGTTGTGAAATTAATTGGTTACTGTTTGGTTTCAGATGGTCTCATGTGCGTGAATGCACTGACATAACTCTTCAAATTTTACGATGGAGGTTTCATATGTTGGTAACGGTTTTTGGTTAAGAAGACTTGAAACGCGTCCTAACCGTGGCCATATCCATGTTAAGCCCATAAACATTGGGTCGGGGAGACAAAGATGAGTAATTTGAAGAATCTGCCGGCACCATCGCCGGAACAAGGCCTGAACCGTTATATGCAGGAAATTCGCAAGTTTCCGATGCTGGAGCCGGAAGAGGAATATATGCTGGCCAAGCGCTGGGTGGACCATGAGGACACCGATGCGGCGCACCAGATGGTGACGTCGCACCTGCGGTTGGCGGCCAAAATAGCAATGGGCTATCGTGGCTATGGTTTGCCGCAAGCGGAAGTGATTTCCGAGGCCAATGTGGGTCTGATGCAGGCGGTCAAGAAATTTGACCCCGAGAAGGGTTTCCGCCTCGCGACCTATGCGATGTGGTGGATCCGTGCATCTATTCAGGAATATGTGCTGCGGTCGTGGTCTATGGTCAAATTGGGCACCACATCGGCGCAAAAGAAACTGTTTTTCAATCTGCGCAAGGCCAAGAACAGGATTGGTGCATTAGAAGACGGTGATTTACGCCCTGAAAACGTTGCGCGCATCGCCACCGATCTGGGTGTGACCGAGGCTGAAGTTGTGTCAATGAACCGGCGCTTGTCGGGTGGTGACGCGTCGCTGAACGCGGTCGTCGGCTCGGACGGCGAGGGCACGACACAGTGGCAGGATTGGTTGGAGGACGACAGCGTAGATACGGCTGGCGACTATGAGGCATCTGACGAGTTGACGGCCCGCCGCGAGATTATGGCCGAAGCGATGGATGTGCTCAATGAGCGCGAAAAGGACATTTTGGTGCAACGCCGCCTGTCCGAGGAAACCATCACGCTGGAAGATTTAAGCGGTCAATATGATGTGAGCCGCGAACGCATTCGTCAGATCGAAGTGCGCGCCTTTGAAAAGCTGCAAGAGCGGATGCAGGCACTTGCGCGTGAGCGCGGGATGCTGGCGGACGCTTAGGCGGTAGGTTTATTCAGGAAGGGGCTCTCTGCAGGGCCCCTTTGTTTGCCCGTGGCAGTGCGGCATGCAGTAACACCTCTTTCATACGGGGGGTAAAATAGGTCATAGTTTTTCAAACACTCACGTTTTGGGAACCACATGAACCTTAAAGATATTATAGATTTTGATCGCCACCCGATCACCCAACCTGATTTTGCCGCGAAATGTGCAGCGGTGCTTGATCGTGACGGTGTGTTGGTCTTGGCGAATTTTGTTCGGGCCGCGGCATTGGCTGAAATCCACACCGAGAGTGTGGCCAAGCAGGAGCAAGCCTACTTTTGCACACAAAATCACTCGGTTTACCTGACGCCTCATGATCCGGCTTTTCCAGATGACCACCCCGCCAACCGGCAAGTGACGTCGTCCAAGGGGTGTATTTGCGACGATGAAATTGCTAAAAATTCACCACTGCGTAGCCTATATGATGACCCGAAGTTTCAAGCATTTGTTGCGCAGTCGACGGGTCAGCAGGCCTTGCATCCCTATGCGGACAGGTTGTCGTCGATCAATATTCACTACGCCAATCGCGGCCAAGAGTTGGGCTGGCACTTTGATAATTCGTCTTTTGCGATCACATTGCTAATTCAGAAACCTGACGCGGGCAGCGCGTTCGAATATATCAAAGGATTGCGCGACGCAGACGCGGGTCAGATGAATTATGACGGTGTTGCAGCATTGCTTGATGGGCAGGTTCAGCCAGAGGTTTTGTCGATGGAGCCAGGTACGCTTGTGCTGTTTCGTGGGCGCAATGCGGTCCACCGTGTCGCGCCCAACGAAAGCGACAAAACGCGGATGTTGGCGGTCTTGGCGTATAATGCAGAGGCGGGGGTTGCGCTCTCTGAAAGTGCGCGCAAGACCTTTTACGGGCGGTTAGAATAGGTGGACAAAACAATGCGTTGGGGAATTTTAGGGGCTGCAAAATTCGCCCGTGAACATATGGGGCCTGCGATTCATGCGGCCTCCGGTGCCGAACTTTATGGGGTGGCGACCTCTGATCGAGCCAAAGCGGCAGCGTTTTTGGCCTTTGCGCCGCAGCTGAAAGTCTATGATAGCTATGATGAGTTGCTTGCAGATCCTGCGATCGACGCGGTTTACGTGCCGCTGCCAAATCACCTGCATGTGACTTGGTCACTTAAGGCGTTGGCGGCGGGCAAACACGTGCTTTGTGAAAAGCCAATGACGCTGCAAGCGCCGGAATTTGATGCGATGGCGACGGCGGCCGATGAGGCAGGTAAACTTTGCGCCGAGGCGTTTATGATCGTGCACCATCCGCAGTTTATCCGCGCGCGCGATTTAGTGCAGGGTGGTGCGATCGGCAAATTGGCGCATGTGGACACGGTGTTTAGTTATAATAATGCGGCCGATGTGACCAATATTCGCAATAAGCCAGAAACAGGTGGTGGAGGCTTGCGCGATATCGGTGTTTATACCTTTGGGGCAGCGCGGTTTGTGACGGGCGCAGATCCGGTCAACATTCCCTTTGCCCATATCCGATATGAAAACGGCGTTGATACATTTGCGCAAGTGGCCGCAAACTTCGCTGATTTTACCTATTCCGCGGTGGTGTCAATTCGGATGCAGCCGCGCCAGGAAATCACCTTCCACGGCGACAAAGGCTTTTTACGACTGACCTGCCCGTTTAACGCAAATCTGCATGACGTGGCGCAATTGGTGCTGGAAAATGACGGGCAGCGGGTGGTCACAGAGCGCTGGCCTGCGGCAAACCACTATGTTTTGCAGGTCGAGAATTTTGTGCGGAGTGCGACCACAGGGGCAGCTTATCCTTGCCCGCTGGCGTTCTCTCGTGGCACACAAGTGATGATGGATATGGTATTTGACGCCGGAGGCGACCCTACATGACCGATCGCGACGAACCACCGCACTATGAAAGCCTATGGATTCGCTTGATTTCGATGATCATCATCGGGGTTTTGATGAGTTTTGCGCAGACCCTGTTTTGGGTCATTGCGGTTGTGCAATTCATTATCATGCTGGCCAACAAGCGTGAACCAAACGAGCAATTGTCGGAGTTTGGCACAACGATGGGCGTGTGGATGGCAAAGTCTATTCGATATCAGACGGCAGCATCAGAGGTGAAACCTTGGCCGTGGACAGAGCTGGATTGACCATCAATAGACCTTTGTCGCGGAACTAAATTGGTTATGGGGCTAAGGCTATAGCATTGAAACCCAAGCGATATCAGGCTTGAGCGGCAACCCGCGGAGTTGAATATTTTGGCTTTCGTGCCGTTTGACAGGTTTCAGGCCGTAACGTAAAAATAACTATCGATTGAGTGTAGTCGGGTGATCGCGATGAGGCTTTGACGTATTCCAAATACGGCAGATGGTGGCAGTGTTGGTGTGCGATCTATAGCCAGTTACGTAGTTTGACTGAACCTGTTGTTGCCAAACAATTGTGGCGATTTTGGTATGACGGCCATACAAATGCCGTTGTGCCAATGTTTACCTCTTTTGAATATCCCGAAACAAGACATGTGAGAAGTAAAATAAATGACCTTCAAAAAGTCAACCTTAATTAAGTCGGCATGCGTGGCTTTGGCGTTTTCAATGACCACGGCCACTATCTATTCGGTGTCGGCGACAGGTGCTTACGCCGAGCGCAATGGTAACGGAAACAGTGGAAACCGAGGAAGCAGTGGCAACCGAGGGAGTAGTGAAAGCCGTGAAAATAGTGGAAACGATAAAGCAAGCAAGGTAGAACGCGGTTCAGGCGGGAACAACCGTATTGAAAAGATCGCTAGCGAGCTCGGTGGGTTGAATGCGGCAAACGCAAATCCGAATGCCCTCGCGAATGCATCGCCCAATAGCATGCCTGGTAAGCTTAATACCTATAAACTGGCACAGGAAAGTTTTGCGGACGTTGTTTCCGTTCAGAATGTCGCCTACGCTGAGTTCCAACGGCTGGTCGAACTTGACGCCAATTTCCCCGATGGCGAGTATGGTGATGCGGTTTTGATTGCGCAACAGGACTACATCGCAGCGCAAGAAGATGCTGTCGAAGCCCAAACAATCGCCGATGAAAGTCTTTTCAATCTGACTGGGGGAAAAGAATTATCCGATGATGCCTTGGCTGAACTGTGGCGTTTATTGGACCTGTAGGTTGGTCTCGATACCTAGTTAACACGCTTAAGAATGAGTGCGTTTCAATTTCGAGACTTGAAATCGAACGTTGAAACGCACTCTTCAAAAGAAATTAGGGTCGATCGTTTGGACCTAAATATTATTGTTCCATCGCTTCCAACTCGTCAATCATACCCTCGATCATCGACAGGCCCTTGTCCCAGAATTTGGGATCAGAGGCATCAAGGCCGAAGGGCGCCAGCAACTCGCTATGGTGTTTTGATCCGCCCGCGCGCAGCATATCAAAGTATTTCTCTTTGAAATCAGGGTCGCCCTCGGCGTAAACCGCATAAAGCGCGTTTACCAGACCGTCGCCGAACGCATAGGCGTAGACGTAAAACGGCGAGTGCACAAAATGCGGGATGTAGGCCCAGAACGTCGCATAGCCGGGTGTGTAGTCAAAGGTATCGCCCAAGGATTCCGCCTGCACAGACATCCACAGTGCGTTGATGTCGTCAGGTGTGAGTTCGCCTTGTGCACGGGCAGCGTGCAGTTTGCATTCAAAGTCATAAAACGCAATCTGGCGTACAACAGTGTTGATCATATCCTCGACTTTGCCTGCGAGCAGAACCTTGCGCTCTTGCTTGGTTTTCGCCCCTTCCAGCAGTTTTTGGAACGTCAGCATTTCGCCGAAGACCGAGGCCGTCTCGGCCAAAGTCAGTGGCGTTGAGGATAGTAGTTCGCCTTGATCGGCAGCCAGTACCTGATGCACGCCGTGGCCAAGCTCATGGGCCAAAGTCATCACATCACGCGGTTTACCAAGGTAGTTGAGCATCACATAGGGGTGCACGGTCGTGACCGTGGGGTGCGCAAATGCGCCCGGCGCCTTGCCGGGTTTTACGCCCGCGTCGATCCAGCCTTTGGTAAAGAATGGTTTGGCCAGATCCGCCATTTCAGGGGCAAAATCGGAATAGGCGTCCATGACCGTTGTCCGTGCCTCGTCCCAAGATACGGTGCGCGTGATTTCCATCGGCAGGGGCGCGTTGCGGTCCCATGTTTGCATCCGCTCCAGCCCTAACCACTTGGCTTTCAACGCATAATAGCGGTGTGACAGACGCGGGTAGGCGGCCACCACCGCGTCGCGCAGGGCCTCGACGACCTCGGCCTCGACGTGGTTTGACAGGTGCCTGCCGGTTTGCGGGGTCGGCATTTTACGCCAACGGTCTTCAATCTCTTTTTCCTTGGCAAGCGTGTTGTGGACGCGGGCAAAGGTTTTGATATTGGCTTGGAATACCGCGGCCAGCGCATGTGTGGCGGCCTCGCGTTTGCTGCGATCTTGGTCGGTCAGCAGATTAAGTGTGGCCTCGAGGTTGAGGCTTTCCCCGTCGACGTCGAATTCCAGACCGGCCATTGTTTCATCAAACAGGCGGTTCCAGGCCGCAGCCCCGACGGTGGATTGATCATGCAGGAATTTTTCCAACTCGTCAGATAGCTGGTGAGGCTTCATTGCGCGCATACGGTCAAACACCGGTTTGTAACGCGCAAGGTCGGTGTTGTCCGCCAGCATGGCCGTCAAATGCACATCATCTAAGCGGTTAAATTCAAGGCCATAAAAAACCAGCGGCGTTGTATAGGCGGTGATTTTGTCCTGCGCGTCGGCCATAAATTTGGCGCGATCGCTGTCGGTTGTGATCTGGTAATACCGCAAACCCGCGTAAGACATGATCCGTCCCGCGATAATATCGATGGCCTCATAGCGCTTCACGGCGTCCAGCAAGCCGGCGGCGTCAAGATTGGCCAGTTTGCCTTCATAGTCGGCTGCAAATTCGGAACAGGCCGTGTCGAGCCATTCCATATCGCGGATCAACTCGGGGCTGTCCTCGGCGGTATATAGATCGTCGAGGTTCCATTCGGGCAGGTCCCCGAATGCACCAATGCCTCCGTTAAAAGCGTCGAAAACTGGTTTTTGGCTGTGCATCTGGTCACCTATTTGAATGTATTTTCAGCAATATAGGTACACCGCGTGCGGTTTAGAAGCGCAAAGCAAAAATCCGTCAGCGATGTTTGTCAAACAGTCCCGTGATCTGATCAAATACCTGTGTGCGGATGGCGGGTGTTTCCATCATCACCTCGTGGCGGCCCCCGTCTATGTCGTGCAAAGTACTTTTTGGCCACTGCGCCATGCGGGCGCGGATTGCCGCAGGCTCGACGATGGTTTCTTCGCTGCCAAGGAAGGTCACACAGGGCAGGGTAGGCGAGGGTTTGCTGGCCAACGTGCGCATTTCGCGTAAAGACTCGTTGAGCCAGCGCAAGGACGGCCCACCAAGCGCAAATTCAGGCTGCGCGGTCAACTGCATGCGCATAAACGTGAACATATCCAAGTCGGACGATAACCCGTTTTCTGCAAAACCGATGCGCATCACATAAGGTTCGAGAGTTTGCCCCGGCGACACGGATTTTTCAAAGCCTAAGACACGCGATGCTGATGACATTGCCCAAGCCAGCGGGCGCATGAACGGTGTCATGGTAATCCCCCACATCGGCGCCGAAAAAGCGACCGCTTTGACCGGCAGGCCATCCATCAGCGCCCGAAGTCCGATGCAGCCCCCCATTGAATGGGCAACAAGATAGTAAGGTTTGGGTAAACCAAGGTCGCGCACATGGGCCACGGCCGCGGTGACGTCTTTTTGATAGTCTTTAAAGTCGACGACATCACCGAGGGTCGGCGTGCCGGTGGTGCGATCTGCAATACCTTGGCCGCGCCAGTCGACCGCAACTACTGCATATCCTCGCGCCACAAAATCAGCTGCCGCGGGTCCGTATTTTTCGATGTATTCGGTCCGCCCAGGAAACAGCAGGATCGTGCCTTTCATCTGCGGCTCCGTCCAATGACCGACACGGATTTGCAGCCCATCCGCTGTGGTGACCCAATGGGCCACCCCGCCGGTCGGACCGTTTGCGATGTCGTCATAAAACGGAGCACTTTCCATGGCTTAAGACAACACGCCGGCGAGTTTCATGGCTAAACCCATGTCGCCGTCGACCTTCAACTTGCCTGTCATAAAGGCCGCTGTCGCGTTTTGCTCGCCTTCGAGGATCGCTTGGAATGTTTCCGCACTGGCCGACAATGTGACGTCTGCGGCGTCGTCTCCTGCGCGCGCGCCATCTGCATCGATGATGATCTCACCTTCGCCGTCGATGGCAAATTTGGCCAATCCGTCAAAGCCTACGCCGCCCATTTTTTCGTTCAATGCCGCGACGGCTTGGGTAATGACTTCGCTCATTTTTGATCCTTTGTTTTGAATTGTGACCACCACCCCTCTGGTGTCGGTCGATTGTTACGCTACATTAGTGTTATGGGCACGCTTGGACATCACTTCAAATATATCGTTACGGCACTTGTGTTGACAGTGGGGCATTCCATACCTGCGATTGCTGCGGATGTGGACGACCTGATGAATGAGTTGTCGCAGGCCGATCCCCAAGCGCAAGGCCGAATTGCATCGAGAATCGTGTCGACGTGGGAAAATAGCGGTTCGCCTAGCATGGACCTCCTGCTGCGGCGTGGCAAAGACGCGTTAGACGCAGGTGACCTAGAAGCGGCCTTGGATCACTTTTCGGCTCTGATCGACCACGCGCCCGAGTTTTCCGAAGGCTATAATGGCCGCGCTACTGCTTATTTTCTGCTTGGAATGACAGGCCCTGCTTTGGCCGATCTGCGCACACTTTTGGTGCAGGAACCACGCCATTTCGGCGGGATGCGCGGTGTGGCGGTCATTATGGAAGATATTGGCCGTCCTGCCGAGGCGCTGGAAATTTATCGGGCTGTTTTGCAAATTTACCCCACCTATGACGGCGTCGCTGATGCGGTGGAACGACTGGAACTCGCTTTGGAAGGTCAGGCGCTCTAATAGCCTGACCCGTAGTTTACGGGACATCTGATGATAAATTCCCGTGTCACGGCGGTTCTGGGACCGACCAATACTGGCAAAACCCATTATGCAATCGAGCGGATGCTGGCGCACCGCACGGGTGTGATTGGCCTGCCGCTGCGTCTGCTTGCCCGCGAAGTTTATGACCGCATCGTCGCGATCAAGGGCCCGGGTGTGGTTGCAATGATCACGGGCGAGGAACGGATTGTGCCGCCGCGCGCCGCCTATTGGGTCTGCACGGTCGAGGCAATGCCGGACGGTATGGGTTGCGATTTTTTGGCAATGGATGAGATACAGCTGTGTAGCGATCCTGAGCGCGGCCATGTTTTTACGGATCGTTTGTTGAACGCGCGCGGCTTGCACGAGACCCTGTTTATGGGGGCGGCCACGATGCACAACGCTATCGCGGAGCTGATTCCCGACGCACAGTTTATCTACCGCGAGCGGATGTCGACATTAACCTATTCAGGTTCAAAAAAGCTAAGCCGGATGCCCAGCAGGGCCGCGATTGTCGGCTTTTCGGTTGAAAATTGCTATGCCATTGCGGAACTCTTGCGCCGTCAAAAGGGCGGTGCTGCGGTTGTTATGGGCGCGCTTAGCCCGCGCACCCGTAATGCGCAGGTGGAGATGTATCAAAACGGTGATGTGGATTATCTGGTGGCCACCGATGCGATCGGGATGGGGCTGAATTTAGATATTTCGCATGTGGCGTTTTCCAGTCTGACCAAGTTTGACGGGCGAAAAATGCGGCATTTGACACCTGACGAGTTGGCGCAAATTGCGGGGCGTGCAGGGCGGTTTACCGAAAATGGCACCTTTGGCGTGACCGGTGAAGCCCCCCCCTTGCACGACGAGGTCGCGCAGTCGATTTGCGATCACCGGTTCCAGCCGGTTCAGAAATTACAGTGGCGCAACAGCAAGTTACAGTTTGGATCAACCAAACGCCTGATCAATACACTGGAAGAACGCACCGATGACCGCTGGCTGACGCGCGTGCGCGAAAGCGATGATCTGGCGGCGCTCAAGGCACTCGCTGCGGATGAAATTATTGCGGCGCGGGCGAAAGATGGCCCTTCGGTTAAACTGTTGTGGGATGTCTGCCGAATCCCTGATTTTCGTGGTATCAGTCGTGGTGAACACGCGGGGTTGTTGACCCAAATATTCGCTGATTTGCACCAAGACGGGCATGTGTCGAGTAATTGGTTTGGCCTGCAAGTGCGGCGCATTGACCGAATGGATGGGGATATTGATGCATTATCGAAAAGATTGGCGTATATTCGCACGTGGACCTACGTTGCACAGCGTAAAGGCTGGCTGCGTGACGAAATGCATTGGCGCGACGAGACGCGTGCAGTAGAAGACCGCTTGTCAGATGCGCTGCATGGTGCGCTGACCCAACGATTTGTGGACCGGCGCACGAGCATTTTGCTGCGCCGGCTCAAACAGAAGGAGAGCCTTTTGGCTGACGTAAACGACAAAGGTGAAGTCACCGTGAGCGGTGAATTCGTAGGCAAGCTTTCGGGCTTTCGGTTTCATATGGACAAAGCGGGGAGCCCCGACGAGGCAAAGACATTGCGTCAGGCATCTGTAGTGGCACTTGCGCCGCAATTTCATTTGCTGGCGGACCGTTTTTATAACGCGCCAGATACCGAGATTGATTTCACCGAGCAGGGTGGCCTGATGTGGGGCGATGCGGCTGTTGGCAAGCTGGTGGCGGGCGCTGATCCGTTGAAACCTGCCGTGGTGGCATTTGTCGACGACGAGGCAGGCGAAGAGGTGGCCGCTAAAGTTACGCGCCGCTTGCAACACTTCATTGATCGCAAGATCGCAGCAGGCTTTGAGCCGCTGTTGAACCTTAAGAATGATGAAACGCTAACCGGCACTGCCAAGGGGTTCGCCTTCCGCATGGCCGAAAACTTTGGCATATTGCCGCGCGGCGATGTGGCCGAAGATGTCAAAGCGCTCGATCAAGATGCGCGCGGCGCATTGCGCAAGCACGGTATTCGGTTCGGCCAATTTACGATTTTCATGCCATTGCTGTTGAAACCCGCACCCACACGTCTGCGCCTTGTGCTGTGGTCGTTGTCGAAAGGGCTTGCTGAATTTCCCGAAAGCCCGCCTCCGGGGTTGGTCACAGTGCCTGCGGCCAAGGACGCCGTTGCCGGTTATTACGCGATGTCTGGTTACCGTGCGGCGGGAACCCGTGCGATTCGTATCGATATGCTGGAACGCCTGGCCGATATCTTGCGCGACAAAGATAGCCGTGGCGGTTTTGAAGCCAACGCCGATATGCTGTCGATTACGGGTATGACACTTGAGCAGTTTGCCGATCTAATGACGGGTCTTGGCTATAAGGCCGAAAAGGCCGAGCGCGCTAAAGTGAAAGCGCCGAAACCCAAAGTTGACGTCCCTGCTGAAGAAGCCGAAGCCGCCAACGCCGATTCTGACGCACCACCAGAGGCAGATCTAAGCGTTGAAACTGCCCCAGAAGTCCCCGAAATGGAGGTATTTTATACCTTTACGTGGGCGGGCCGGGCGGCGCGCGTAAATGCGCGACCACTGCGCGATAAACCTACGCCCAAGGGCAAAGGCAAGCCGCGCGGTGCATCCAAGGATGGCGATCAGCGTCAAAAATTTACCGCTAAGCCGAAAGTCGAAAAGAAAATCGATCCCGACAATCCGTTTGCGGCCGCTTTGGCGGGATTTAAAAAAGGTTGAACGCCACCCGCGACACAATCCGCCTTGATAAATGGTTATGGCAGGCGCGGTTTTTCAAATCGCGCTCGCTCGCCGCGGGTGTTGTGAGCGCGGGCAAAGTTCGCCTTGAAGGACAGCCCGCCGTCAAACCCGCACGTGCGATTGGGGCAGGGGATGTTCTGACATTCCAACAAGCCAACGATATTCGAATAGTGAAAGTGTTGGCGCTGGGCACGCGCCGCGGACCCGCCCCTGAGGCGCAAGCATTGTATGAAGATATGTCGCCCCCCAAGGTGCATGTTCCGAAAAACCCGCGATATGAGGGAAAAGGTCGTCCCACTAAGAAGGATCGGCGGGATATGGTGTCTCATCCCGCGTCGGACGGGCCTTTCACGCTTGAATGAACGGGCAGACTGTCCTAGCTAGCACCTGAAAACTTTCGGATGAACCTATGACCTATATCGTCAACGATAATTGCATTGCCTGTAAATACACCGACTGCGTCGAGGTATGCCCTGTGGATTGTTTCTATGAGGGTGAAAACATGTTGGTCATTCACCCTGACGAATGCATCGACTGTGGCGTGTGCGAACCGGAATGCCCCGCCGACGCGATCCGTCCTGACACAGAGCCCGATATGGAGAAATGGGTTGAGTTTAACCGCAAATATTCAGAGATGTGGCCAGTGATCATCACCAAGAAAGATCCGCTACCAAATGCTGACGAAATGGACGGTAAACTAGGCAAGATCGATCTGTTTTCAGAAAATGCAGGCGAGGGCGGCTGATTCGCTCTGATTTGCTGAAATGCCTTATTTGTATAGAAAAGCGCCCTGAAATGCGGCGCTTTTTTTATGGTCCGTTTTGTGATATGATATTGGCAATGTCGCTTAATAAATAACCAGTTTGAATAGCCTGAACCGCCCGATGGAAACGCGAAGTTCCCATCGGTTGTTTTTGTGTCTCAAACAGGTCCGTCACCGAAAGGACGAACATGAGTAAGAAGAAAAACGACTTTAGCCCGAATGAGTTTGTGGTCTATCCGGCGCATGGCGTTGGGCAAATTGTCTCGATCGAGACGCAAGAGATTGCGGGTTTTGAGCTTGAGATGTTTGTAATCGCGTTTGTGAAAGACAAGATGACACTGCGCGTGCCAACTCACAAAGCCACGGACGTAGGTATGCGTGCGCTAGCGACCCCCGATGTGGTGTCGCATGCAATGAAAACCCTGCGCGGTAAAGCCAAAGTCAAAAAAGCGATGTGGTCCCGCCGTGCGCAGGAATACGAACAAAAGATCAACTCTGGCGACCTGATCGCGATTGCAGAAGTCGTGCGCGACTTGCACCGTCAAGACGATCAGCGCGAGCAAAGCTATTCGGAGCGCCAGTTGTATGAAGCCGCACTTGAACGGCTGACCCGCGAAATCGCAGCCGTTGCTGGCCACGATGAAAACGCGGCTGCTGCGGAGATCGATTCTGTTTTGGTGGGCCGCGCGGCATAACTGACGCGTTTGCAGTAAAAAGAAAGGCCGCGCTTGGGAGGGCGCGGCCTTTTGATTGAAAATCAAAAGCCTCCGGCGGGAGTTTGATTGGACATAGAAAATCTAGAGGGCGCGCCAGCCGATGTCATTCCGGTAAAAGCCTTCAGGCCAGTTGATCTGTTTGGTCATTGCATAAGCGCGGTCGCGCGCTTCGGGGAGCGTGGCGCCGCGTGCGGTTACGGCCAAGACGCGGCCACCGACGGCCATGATTTTACCGTCTTTTTGGGCCGTGCCCGCATGGAATGTCATGTTCGAGCTATCCTCGGGCAAGTCTTCAAGGCCGTTAATAACGCTACCTTTTTCGTAGGACGCGGGATATCCGTTCGCCGCCATCACGATCGTTATTGCATGATCATCCGCCCAATTGACCCACATCTCTTCCAAGCGATGTTCGGCGCAGGCCTGTAATAAATCAAGGATTTGACCGCCCAAGCGCATCATCAGGGTTTGACACTCTGGGTCGCCAAAGCGCACGTTGTATTCGACTAAACGCGGCTGGCCGTCTTTGATCATTAGACCCACAAATAACACCCCTTCAAAGGGCGTGCCGCGTTTTGCCATTTCGTCCATGCAGGGCTGAATGATCTCATCAAGCGCCTTTTGTGTCACTTTGTCGGTCATCACGGGTGCGGGGGAATAGGCGCCCATGCCACCTGTATTGGGTCCGGTATCACCGTCACCTACCCGTTTATGGTCTTGCGCGGTGCCAACAGGCAGTACGGTTTTACCGTCGCAAAGCACGAAAAATGACGCTTCTTCGCCCTCCATGAATTCCTCAATCACGACTTCCGCACCCGCGTCGCCGAACGACCCGTCAAACATGTCGTCGATTGCGGCACTTGCCTCGGCCTCGGTCATTGCGACGATCACGCCTTTGCCTGCCGCTAACCCGTCAGCTTTCACAACAATGGGTGCACCTTGCGCGCCGATATAGGCGCGCGCGGCTTTCGCATCGGTGAAATGACCATATCCTGCTGTGGGCGCGCCGGCAGCATCGCAGATTGCTTTTGTGAAATATTTCGACGATTCAAGCGCTGCTGCAGCCTTGGAAGGTCCGAAAACCAACAGTCCTGCGTCGCGCAAACGGTCCGCAACGCCCAATGCCAAGGGGGCTTCTGGTCCGATTATCACAAAATCAATCGCGTTCTCTTCGCAAAAGCTCGCCACCGCGTCGCCGTCTAGAATATTGATATCAGCGCAGTCGCAAATCTGCGCAATTCCCGCATTTCCGGGAGCGACAATGAGCTTGTCACACTTCGGATTTTGTAGAATTGCCCAAGCCAAGCTATGTTCACGCCCGCCGCTGCCTAAAATGAGGATATTCATGCCAGTCTCCTGCTTGGCCTTTTGTCCCCAGCGTTCTAAGGTCGCCCTCACCTGATCACAAGGGCGGACCATGGACCTTTTCGACGAACCGACAGCCACCAACGCACCTGAATTTACTGTTTCTGAATTGACCGGGTCGGTCAAGAAAACGCTGGAGGGCACTTTTGGCCGCGTCCGGGTGCGCGGTGAAGTGGGGCGCGTGATGATCGCCCGATCAGGTCACATCTATTACGACATCAAAGACGACAAAAACGTGATCGCTTGCACCACTTGGAAGGGGCAGGTCGCAGGGCTAGGCGTGACACCTGAGGAAGGCCTAGAGGTTATTATCACCGGCAAATTGTCTACTTTCGGAGCACAGTCGAAATATAACATAAACGTGGATTCTATCGAGGTCGCGGGTGCGGGCGCGTTGATGGCGATGCTGGAAAAGCGCAAAGCGGCATTGGCTGCCGAGGGGCTATTCGATCCACAGCGTAAGAAATCTCTACCGTACCTACCTGAAATCATTGGCGTTATTACGTCGCCGACGGGTGCAGTGATTCGCGATATCCTGCACCGTTTGCGCGACCGGTTTCCGCGCAAGGTGCTGGTGTGGCCCGTCGCCGTGCAGGGCAAAAATTGCGCGCCCGAGGTTGCAAACGCCATTCGCGGGTTTAATGCCATGACGCAGGGCGGGGCATTGCCGCGACCTGACCTGATCATCGTGGCGCGCGGTGGTGGCTCGATGGAAGATCTCTGGGGCTTTAATGAGGAGATCGTCGCACGTGCCGTGGCTGCCTGTGATATTCCGCTTATCTCTGCTGTGGGCCACGAGACGGACACGACCCTGATCGATTTCGTGTCTGACATGCGCGCGCCAACACCCACCGCTGCTGCCGAAATGGCCGTGCCTGTGCGGCTAGAATTGATCGCTTGGGTGGACCAGCAAGGTGCGCGTTTAAGCCGGTCGTTGTCCAATACATTGACCCAGCGCCAGCAGCGTTTGCGTGATTTGACACGTGCATTACCGAGCAAAGACAGCCTGTTAGACGGGCCGCGCCAAAGGTTTGACCATTTGTCAGAGAAATTGCCGAATGCTTTGCAAGCGGGGATCGCGCAAAAACGACTAAAGCTGTCGGAGGCAGCTGGCGCGCTGCGCCCATCTGTTTTGCGTGCCCGTGTTGCCGCCGATCGCAGACGTTTGGACGGCCTGGCCGCACGGTTGGACCCCGCCTTGCAAACCCGCGTGGCACGTGCGCAGGAGAAACTTGATGGCGCGGCGCGGGGATTGCGTGCTGATGTGATCAGCCGCGATGTCGCGCGCAAATCTGAAAGGTTAGACGCGGTGCTGCATCGGATTTCGGACCGCGCGCGAAATCAACAAGACATACGGGTTGCCAAACTCGCAGCACTCGACCGCCTGCGTGAGACCCTTGGCTATGTCGAAACGCTAAAACGCGGGTATGCGGTGGTGCGCGGCGATGGGATGGTTGTGACGGCTACGGCAAGTGCAAAAGCGGCCAAATCGTTAGAGGTCGAATTTGCTGACGGGCGCATAAAAGTTAGCTAGCTACCGAGGTCCGGGCCGGGGCAAATCAGTGGCTCGCTGCTGTTGCGCGCCTCAAAAAGGGTAGATACCTTTGGGCGGTTCATGAACACCGCACGTAAGCCTTCGGGCTCGTCATAGAATTTCCAGCACTTTGGTTCGGGGTCAAAATCGTAGCGAAAACAAATGCTTCCTTTGCTTTCATACCAGACACCATTGCTGCACTCGCCGTCCAGAAACGACCACACAACCCGTCTGTTGGGCTGATACTGCTCTACACCATAGGCGTCGTTGCCCGCCGACCCGAAGGTCAAAGTTTTGCCCAACGTATAGGCGTCAAATTCGGCGGCCGACATACCGTCATTGGCGTAAACTGGCCCTGCAAGGGCGAGGAGAAGCACAAATCGCATGGCACTATTTAGCCTGATCGGCAGAATTTTTGCTACACACATCGTCGTTACGCGGCCCATTTTGCGGCCAGCGGATCCATTATTTTGCGCCAGCGCCGTGGAAATAATGCAAGGGTCGCCATCATCGGAAGGGACCTAGGCAAACTCGGACTGCCGTCAGGGATAATCAGCGTGTCGTAGGGCCGCGAAGGATGGGCGTGATGGTCAGAATGACGCGGCGCGTTCAACATCACTGCGGATGAAAACCAATGCGGGCTGTTCCAACTGTGGCGGGCGCCCACTGGTTCCAACTTGCCATCGATCATGCGTCGCCTCAAACCGTAATGCTGAATGTAATCAGACAGCAATAATTGTGAGGTCGCAAAACTGGCCAGCATCACGTAAATCATTGCACCTTTGGCCCCGCCAATCACGGTGGCAATGATAATAAATCCAATTGCACCAATGGTATAGCTTACGTAAGGGTGGCGGTATCGCGGTGTATTTATACGGCGCTGCCGTTCGGTCTCGGCAGCCAATCCCTTGCGAAACGACCCGCGCCAAGCACGTAGCGCAAAGCGGTAATAGCTTTCGCCGACGCGCGAGGTCGACGGGTCCTCGTGGGTCCCCACGTGCCTGTGATGCACTAGCACATGCGCCGAAGTGTGATGTCCGAACAGCAGCGAAATATACACCCATTTGCCCAACCTATGCATGAAGCGGCCGCCGCGGTGGATTAATTCGTGCGCGTTGGAGTTGCTCACTTGGCCAAAGAAAAAACCAGCGGATACAAATAGTCCAAGCTTGGCAACAAGCCCCAAGGGCTGGTTTGCAAGCGCGTCCACCACCAGCGCCAGCACCACAAAATGCGAAAGTCCGAGCAGGGTTGAAAGCTGTGCTGCGACAGGAAATTCGGCCTCGCGAGTGGGTGGCGTGATGTGGTGCACCATCTCGTCAAGGCAGGCCGTAAGCGCGGTCAAGAACAGCACAGCAGCCAAAACCCACCAACCGCCATAAATTGCGGCCAATCCCAAAAGGGCGGCGGGGGTCAATGTTGCGATTGAAAACAGCCGCATCGGGGTGAGAATTTTCCACATATCGCAGCTGTAGCACGCAAGTGCCTCCTCGTCAGCAGGGCAAACGGCGACGATTTGTTTCCATTTTTGCAGGTGACAGGCTCTAGTGTGCCAAACAAAGGAGCTGGGAATGAATAATGTACTTGGGCTAATTGCCCTGACTTGTGCTGTGACCTTTCTGCTGCGCTACAGCGATAAACCGCCCAGCACCGCCAAGTCGGTCGTCAAGACGGTTTCGGTTTTATTGCTTGCGATTATTTCTTGGCGAGCTGCAGGGCCTTTGGCGTTGACGGCGGCGCTGGGATGCGGCGCGTTGGGTGATCTGTTTTTGTCCCGTGCAGGTGCGCGTCAATTCTTGTGGGGGCTCGTCAGTTTTGCCGTGGCGCATTTGCTTTACGCAAAGCTGATGTTTTCCAGTGCGCAGGGGGGCACATGGCTGACGTATTTGATTTTGATCGGTTTTGGCGCAGTAATGGCAGCGATATTGGCGCCAAAAGCGGGTGAGTTACGCTGGCCCGTATTGGCCTATATCTGCATAATTGTTGTGATGGGGGTCGCGGCGGTTGGCACCGGTAAGGGGGTTATCATAATTGCGGCATTTGCATTTATTGGCTCTGACACGCTCATTGCGGTCGAAAAATTCTTGCTACCGCCGCAGTCCCCAGCTCTGAAATTCACACCATTTGCAGTCTGGGCGCTTTATTGGGCGGCGCAAGCGTTGTTTCTGTATGGGTTTTTGGTTGTTTAGGCGCCCAAACCCTTCCCTCCACGCGGATACACGATTAGGTGGATTATAAGCGAATTACCAAAGGCGTTGTTTATGTCGTTTTTCAAAAAGCTCAAGGATCGTATGACGCGGTCGTCCTCCAAGATCGACGAAGGCTTGGATGCAATTGTCGGTGATGGCGACACGGCCCCGATCGCACAGGTTAGCGCGCCGCCCGAACTCGACGACGTCAGCGCAACCGCGCCGGATATCTCAGACGCAGACATTGAAGACGACGCCGAGGTCGAACAGACTGTTGAGATCGCGCCCGTGCGCGAGGCAGTGGTGGCGCCAATCACGACGCTTGAGGCGTCACCATTGGACGCCGACAACACCGGTTCGGTGAAAAAGGCAGGGTTGTTGGGGCGCCTGATGGGGCGTCAAGACGCGACCGTGACTGTGCGTCGTGCACTTGATGATACAATGTTAGAGCAGCTTGAAGAGCTGTTGATTTCGACTGATATGGGCGTGGACACAGCCTTGCGTGTGACTGCGAATATGGCCGACGGGCGCATGGGTAAAAAGCTTTCCACGCGCGAAATCAAAGAGTTGATGGCCGCCGAGGTGGCGCGAATTATGGAACCTGTGGCGCGACCACTGCCGATCTATGCGAAAATGCCGCAAGTTGTCTTGGTGGTGGGGGTCAACGGGTCGGGCAAAACCACGACTATTGGAAAGCTCGCAAGCCAGTTCAAAGCGGCGGGAAAATCTGTGGTGATTGCTGCGGGTGATACATTTCGGGCAGCCGCTGTCGAGCAGTTGCAGGTTTGGGGTGACCGCGCAGGCGTGCCGGTCTTGACCGCACCCGAAGGGTCAGATCCTGCCAGCCTTGCCTATGACGCAATGGAAAAGGCCCATCAAGACGGTGCGGATATATTGATGATCGATACCGCGGGACGCTTGCAAAATCGTGCGGATTTGATGGAAGAGCTCTCTAAAATCGTGCGGGTCATCCGCAAGAAAGACCCCGAAGCGCCGCATAACACTTTGCTTGTCCTTGACGCCACTACGGGGCAAAATGCCCTGCAACAAGTAAAGGTTTTTCAAGAGCTTGCAGATGTTTCTGGTCTTGTCATGACGAAACTGGACGGCACGGCAAAGGGTGGCGTGCTGGTTGCACTGGCTGATAAATTCGGTCTGCCGATCCACGCTATTGGTGTCGGCGAACAGATTGATGATTTGGCGCCGTTTGATCCCGAGGATTTTGCCAATGCGCTTGTGGGGCTTGATGGGTAATCATGGGTGAGTGGGTTGTTGCTTTAGCAGGAACGCCAGAGGGCGCGCGGTTGGCGACGCTGCTTGCGTTGATGTCTGCGGTGGCGCATGCGGCATTTGGAGCTCTGCAAAAGGGGCGGCATGATCCGTGGTTGACCCGCGGCGCGATCGACGGATGGCTGGCGGTGATTTCTGCGCCTATTGCGTTATTTATGGTGCCTTGGCCGACAGCGTTCACCGCTTGGTTGCTGGTCGGCGCTGTTGTGATCCACTTTATTTACAAATGCACGATGGCAGCGGCCTACGAAAAGGCGGCATATACGGTGGTTTATCCCGTGGTGCGCGGCACGGGGCCCCTTGTGACGGTGGTGGCCGCCACGGTGTTTTTCCAAGAGCATTTCACCATAATTCAATGGGTCGGCGTGGCGTGCCTGTCGGGTGGGATATTACTATTAGCCCTGCGCAATCTGTCGGAAGAAATCGTTGACTTACGGTCGCTTAAGGTCGGTTTGGTTTGGGCTGTCGCGGGCGGAGTTATGGTGGCGGTTTACACAACATGGGACGCTTACGGCATTCGCTCCAGTCTGAACCCGTTTACATTTTTGGCGTGGTTTTTCTTTGTTACGGCTCTGGATTTTCCGATATTGGCAGCGATCCGCTATCGGCGCATGGTGTCGCCACCTGTTTTGGGGCCGCTGTTATGGCGCGGCTTTGCAGGGGCGTTGATCGCATGGATCAGTTTTGGCGGCGTCATGATGGCGACAAGATTGGGCAAAGTGGGCGAGGCGGCGGTCCTGCGCGAGACCTCGACCGTGTTTGCAGCGCTCATCGGGTGGTTTATTTTAGGCGAAAAAGTGGGACCGCGCCGCATGTTTTTGATGGGATTGGTTGCACTTGGCGCTGTGATCGTTGAAATGGGGGGATGAGGGAGACTGCGATGGCTGAAAAATCGATCAATCCAATTCTGAAGCAGGTGCTGGAACTTGGCCCAACGCTCGTATTTTTTCTGATTTATCTGCGTATCAAAGATGACGTATTCACAATTGCGGGCACCCAATACAGCGGGTTTATTGTTGCAACCTTAGTATTTGTGCCGATCCTGTTGGTGTCGATGGCCGTGTTGTGGCGGTTAAGCGGGCAGCTAAGCCGGATGCAGATTTTTACCGCCTTCATGGTGATTTTCTTTGGTGGATTGACCGCGTGGTTTAACGACGAGCGGTTTTTTAAGATGAAAACGAGCATTGTATACGGATTTTTTGCTGCAATTTTGGGGATTGGACTGTTGCGCGGGCGCAGTTATTTGCGGTTCATCATGGAAGATTTCCTACCCATGCAAGATGCAGGCTGGATGATCCTGACCCGCAGGTTGACGATGATGTTTGCAGCCCTTGCCGTTGCCAACGAGGTGATCTGGCGCACCCAATCAACCGATCTTTGGGTCAAACTTGAAACCTTTGCATTTCCGGTGGCACTGTTCTTGTTTTTGTGGCTGCAAATCATCGGGCTCCAGAAATACCTGATAGAGCCCGAGAAAAGTTAGCGCATTTCAGCATATCCCGTTGAACTATGCCGTGTTTGGCGGTGTCCAGCGGATTTATACCGGAGTAAATCGACCTGCGCGATTGTCAGGTGCGGGCGGAATGAAATGCCGCATTTGCCCCGAAGCGACCACTGCACAATGGCTTGGACCTGATTGTTAAGATAGCTCATGCTGATCCGTTGGCCGCGTTGCAACGGGGTCGCGATTGACACAAGTGCCCCCGTTTCATTGACGTCGTTGATAACTGCTTTGACCGCGCCAACCGGTGTTTGGAACGTGATCGGGAATTCGGTGCGATAGCGGTGTGATCGGAATTGCATGTGTTTCATCCTTCGTATGATGATTGACGGTAAGTCGCCATTTCTTAATGAACCGCTACATTTCAAATTTTACATATTGTTGACCTCGCTGTTTGGCAGGCGTATCACCGCGTTTGTGGCGATTTGTTACCGGATTGCGGGCCACGTTAAATATGCCGCTAAACAGGGTGAGA
>TARA_R110002051_G_scaffold322039_1_pt1 | contig 24469 bp, 20 predicted proteins | sample TARA_R110002051 | Tara Oceans TARA_R110002051 (sample SAMEA4397023) | marine metagenome | biome: Polar Biome; feature: [MES] marine water layer (ENVO:01000295) within the mesopelagic zone...; material: water (ENVO:00002006), including particulate matter (ENVO:01000060) such...
GGAAGCACCACACCATATGTATTTGCAAATACACACGCAAGTACCTATGGTAGTGAACCAGTTCACATCACAAACGATGGAATAGATGTTGTACCTAAAACTCTACATCAAAATCAAGGTGTATTTGCTCGTGGTTTCCTCGTAATATCATACGAGGGTGAATTATCTCTTGTAGCAAAGCGTGACCGTGATGGTATTACTGCTACAGGGGATTGGTTGGCTGTAAAAAGTAAAACACTACAATCAGTTGCCGCCGCTACAGCATTGACATTTGCTGGTACTACTCAATGGAGAGAAGATATACATGATGCAAGAAGATTTGTTGCACCTGCTAACGGTGGTCCTAATATCGAGGCTTTGGTTACTGGGCACACAATAGCAGAATTAGGTACTAATATCCCTATAGGTGTGATTGGATTTAATGCTGATTTATCCGCTGATACTCAATTATTCAATGCTACGCCTTGTTTTAAACCTACAGGTGATTTATTCTTTGATATAGATGAAAGTCCCGGCAGTTTTTTCCTAGAAACTAATACGCAAGTTGAAAGAAATATTGCAACTAAGTTTACTGTTATTGCTGACGACCCTACAAAACAATTGAATGCAAGGTATAATCCCGCATATACTGGTACTTGGCTTCCATCTGTTAATCCGTATAAGGCTATGGAAAATAGACCGATGGAAAACTTCTCTGTAGAACATGTGGTATGGAAAAGAATGGATGGAGGAAATCTATCTTTACCTGCATCCAATGCTCGTGGTCTTGGTGCGGTGCCGTTTGTTACAAGAGTAAAATCTGATGGTACAGCCTATACTATGGGTGAAGAATTACTGGGCAATAATAGATTTACATTTGAAACTACGAACAGTGCAATGTTTCCTATTATACAGGCTCAAGAATTATCTCATCCTCAACTAGCATCTCAACATCCTAATGAATTGCGAAATGTACTAACTATACCAAATGAAGAAATACAGTTTGAAGAAATAATGGTAGAAGATGATACCGGGCAAACTCACATTATAGAAGGTGGTTCACCGTTTGGAACCATCATTCGTACATACAACACTGTTTCCGATAGAAGTGCTGAAGGTTTAGCACCATCAGTTGCTAACAGTGGAGTAGAACCTAATCTAAAAATTAGACTACCTGACCCTGATACTATACCCGGTAATCTAATTATTAGGCCGGGATTCGGGGCACTCCAAGCCTATCAAACTGAAACCATCGGTAGCGGCGGTATGATGCGCCCTATCTCTAAAGACTCACTCAAGCATTTGTTTACTGATGAAACAACAGGCCCACGCCTTGGTAATTCTTTCAGCGACCACAACTGGGAACACATTAGCCAAGCCGCTACAGGAGAAGCCTTCCCCGATTCTACCTACAAAGGTTGGGAGATTGCTACAGGTAATGCACCGTTGGAAACATCGTATGAATTACATGACCGTACACTATTCTTCCATGTAACTAAAAACGGTAACAGCCATTCTCATCGCTATCCGTATTACTACGGACATGCTTCAGGAGTATTGGCTAATGAATTAACAGGGGTTTCGTATGCTGGTACTACATTGACCGTGAATGCTGGCCCATCGGATTCAATGTACACTGAAACTGCTGGCCCCGGCGATGCACGCAGATTTTTGAGATTGTATAATCCAACTACAGGTAAAGGTGGGGTAGCGAGTTTCTTAGATACCGCCGGAAGCACATTTACTGGTGTAGTAGGGGATGCGGATTTCCAAGAGATAGTAAAAGGGACTATCACGAATTACAAAGTAGTCCCATCATATTACATACCCGCCGGTTCTACTCGATTCTTTGCGGCAAGAAGAATGCGTGACCATGCTGAAGTAAGCGGTAATAGTCCTGATACAGCGCACACACACTACTATTCTGCACATCCAAATCCAAAGACATATATTACACAGCCAAAATTAACTCCTTTGGCTATACCTCGTATGGGACATCATTTCGTTACTCCTACTATGGCTATGCTACCGGGTCATTGGGCACACCCTGCATATCAGGGATTATACAATAAGCATCTTGCAAGAAGGTCTGCAACATTCAAATCTTCTGAATATGATTTAATAAATAATAAAGATATGAATAATGCAAAGTCAGATATATCAGCCGACTTAACTAATGAATTGTATGGTTATGATACTCAAATGAGATTTGGTTCTTTATCTGCAACACCAAGTGGCCCAAGTGATATACACGGTGGGGCATTTACACTAATGTTTGAAACTAAAGTAAGAAGCGATGGGTACGGAGTGCTTGCTTCTGAAGGACAGGCCGGTGTAGTCAACTCAAAAGGTGGACACACTGTAGTACTTGAAGCGGCGGCTACCTATACTCTAAAGCATCATTTCCCTGACCCTTCAGAAGTAGGTGCATATCAAATCATTATACAACCAAATGTACACAAGTCACAGTTGATGGGTTACCATGAGAACGGCCCTGCTAATGATATACCTGATTTACCTAATGCTACTGCAAATGAATTGACAAGTCAACAAGTTGCTTTGGTAGTTGGTATTCGTGAGCCTACTTTCATCGTAGGTGGGGGTGCTTACACTAATCAAACCACAATTACTCACACTGCATCTTCTGCTATCAAGGTCGGGATGTCTGTAAGTGGGAGTGGAATACCTGAAGGTGCAACAGTGTCGAGTGTTACTGATTCAACTCACTTTGAATTATCTGCGTCTACTACTGGTGGTGGTAAGACAGGTCAAACTCTAACCTTCACCGCTACAGGTGCGATGGGATTAGTTTTGGCTGATGCAACTATGGCTGATACTCGTGGGTGTGAAATATTCATCAATGAATTGATGATAGACCATGACCCTGACCACATGAGCCAATTTACTAACATACCTCCGTTAATGACATACAACCCACTCGGAGTACAGAGTACAGAATCACCTGCGTTTATTAAAAACTCACTACCATATACACCCAGTATGTTCATCAAAGCATCACCGGGCTTCAGTACTAACATTCCGTGGTGGAGTATAGTACACAGAGTAGGGCCGGATGATTCTACAGCATATGGATTTAGACATCTTACTCATCATAAGTTTGACAACTACTATGAGTTTATTCGCTCAAGCACTGGTAGCATAGGTTGTCAGATTACGCTTGCCGGTTACCCAAGTATAGCACCTGACCTGTATTCAGAGATTCTTGAGAATGTAAGTATGAACCCTGTATGTACAGTGGTGTCTAAAACAGGCTCACCTGTAACTGCAATTGTAGTTGATGATGCAAGAGGATTCCCGAAGGTTCCTTACTATGGAAATATGTTAGAATATACTGATGCAAGTGGTGTACGCCGTACCCATACCTATACTTTACGAAGTGGTTACGATTCATCTAACATGAATAAACCAAAACAATTTTCTATTGCCCGAAATGATACTTTTGCTGATAATTTAACCGCCGGTATGAAACTACGCTTAACTCGTGCTTACGACTTTAGGCCATCAGGAAATATCTTTACTGATTCTAAATCAAGCATGGTAGCAAGGGTACTGCCTCAATTATTGCAAGGTAGTAGAGATACTAACAGCCTACATATGGCTGATGCATACCTAAGTATGTGGCATCCTAATCTTGGTCGCCCTCATACTTTCTACAGTGATTCATCTCGTACTTGGTTATCCCCAACATCGGATAGGGCAGTATTGAAAAAGCCGCTAAACAGTATGCCTGAACACTTTGAGACTATACACTACCACGATGCTACTTACTATGCAAGTCTTGGGCCGTTTACTTTAAGGAGAAAAACACCTCAACCTCCTTATCAAATTGCTAATACTAAAGGTGCTTCCTCTACTGCTGTAGGTGGTAGCAATATTGCTATGGTATTTGCTACAAGAGCAAGTAGTAAAACATTTACTGTAGATGCGTTGGTGTCTCTTGAAGGTGCGCCAAATATCATGTTAGATGGTAAAGTGTACAGTGTACCGGCATCGTTTACAGTAGGCGGAGGGATATACGATGATGATGAAATAATCACACACACTGCATCTTCTGCTATCAAGGTCGGGATGTTTGTTACTTCAGATGGTGCTGGTATTCCGGCTAATTCTCAAGTTTTAACTATTACTGATGATACCCATTTTAGATTATCAGCAGATACTACTGGTGGGGAACTAACAGGTAGAACACTAACATTTACTGCTGTAAACGCTGCGACAAATACTATTGTAATTAATGAAACATTAGCCACTAACATCACTGCTGATGCACCTGTAGTGATAGGTGGAGATGGTAGTATGATTACAGCACAGGCTATGGCGACGGCTATGGTACAAGGTAGGTCTACTGCTGAATATACTCATCAAGGTGGACAATCGGATAGTAGTGATGCTGCTACAGTTACAATGCTGAATCACTTTTGGCCGTCAGGTTCTCGTGGTGGCCCACTCGTAAGCAGACTTGATGGCTACGGCTATGTATCTACTTCGTGGGATTATCCAAGAGAATATACATTCGATGGCCCAGTTTGGACTGATGCAGATGATGATGGTTCATACACCGTAAGTAGTGGTATCTCTAAGACATCATATGATTCTATAACAAGTCCTACTCGTGTACGACCATTCGGTTACCGCTTTGGATTGCGCCAACCATACAACAAACCTCAATGGTCTACATATGGGGCGAGAGCATTTAGAGAATCGGCAATTACCGCTACCAATGCGTCTGTAAGTTATCAACATGGGCCACTCATTCAACAAGAAACTCAAACTTGGACATACGCTGGTGGGAATACATTTACTGATGCTACTTGTGATACCATTAACACAGACGCTACTATTACTATGGATAGCACTGCTCTCATAAAAGTAGGTATGACAGTAAGCGGTACAGGTATTCCGGGTGGTGCAACCGTTGCATCAATCAATAGTAGTATTTCGTTTGAGTTAAGTGTTAATGCTAATAATACCGCAAATAATCAAACTCTTACATTTGCTATTGCAACCGCTACATATCCTAATACCTATGTTGGTATTATGGAGAGACAAACTAACTTCAGCGGTATGCTCGGTGTAGATAAATCGGAAATGCAAGTAAGATATAGCAACGGAATGCGAGTTACAAGACCATTCGGTTGCCCTGTTCGTACACTAAGAAATGCTTCAAGTGTTATTAGAGACTGGTGGGGAGATGATAACGGTCTTGGCCTTACAGGAATAGAAGGGGCGGCAAATTATTACCTTGTAGATTGGTGGGGTAATACTCGTGGAGAGGATGTAAGAAGATACCCTGTTCGTGGCTTTGGTATCAAACCCGCATGGGATAGTGCTGATGTTTACGAATATGACAGGACTAACAATAGAACACCATTCCAAAGATTATACAATGGAGGTAACCCTTTAGTTAATTTCAAACATATAGTAGATGCTTCAGGTAATGTAAGTGTAACAAGCGGATATACCATACCAAGATTTGGAGGTCGAATTAATTACTTTAACGCAAATACAGATACAGCACTTGTAGATGTCTTTATGCCGACTAATTCTCATAGAGTTGGTGACAATGGTAAGGGCCACGGATTGAGATACCCTACAGCATTTAACGAAGATTTGCTTACCGAATTGAATGAACCTATACATGGTACGGGAGTGGTATTATCCCATCATTCATCAGAGCCTAATTTAAATGATGGATATATACGAGCAAGAGATGATGTATTACAGCCTGATGAAGTACCTCGTGGTATAAGTGCAAGGTTAGGAATAGATGAAGATGGTCTACTCAAACCTGAAGCAGTTGTTAGTGACCGTGTAGAAGCAGTAGATGGTGATTCACCGCATAAGGATGCGGTAAGTCGAAGTAGTCCTCGTATCGGTATTGATACTGAAAATGTAGAGGGTGTAGACGATAACATGATTATCATTAACACTGAAGCACATAGTCTACACACAGACAGAAATGTAGGTCAGCGTGTAGTGTTACATGGTGGTATGCAAGCAGGTTCGCAAACTCTTGCAGACTATGATTTAACTGCGCTTAACTTTGGTGGACAGCCTCAAGGTGGAGTTATCAGACTAAGCCATACATCTAACTTCAATCCGCTTGGTGGTACATTCCTTGCAGAAACCCGTAACTTCGTATCACCAATTGATGATTCAAATTGGGGTGGATTTAGTAATGCTACCTGTGTTTTAACAAATACCGACGCTACAATTACTATGGACTCTACCGCTTTATTAGTTGTAGGTATGACTGTAACGGGAACTGGTATTCCAAGCAGTGCTACTATTGCGAGTATTACCAACACTACTACATTTGAATTAAGTGCTAATGCTACAACAGGAGATGGGAGTGCTACATCAACATTGAGTTTCGGCCCACCAACAGCAATGGGAAGTAACCCATACGCTACAAGCGTATTTACAACGGCTGGTAAGAGAGCGAATGTAGATGATAAGAAGGTCACATACATGATGCGCCCAATTCGATTACTCGATAAACAACACGCAGAAATGTTCCGCCCTAACTCAAGCCTACACTCATCATCCCCGCAATATGGAAGTAATTACTTCTCGGCTACTGCTGGTGGTAAGTACGGATTGTATGTTTATGAAGTAGAAAACGGAAGAGCAACAGGCGGCGGTATGTACATGCGAAGTACAAGCCCTGACACTAATCCACCTTATGCACCTGCATATCTAATGGACATCAGTGCAAGTGACACTGTACCTATGAGTAAAGGCCCGAAGATTAAGGGTACAGAAGTAACAACCTTCGATAAGACTCTATTAGACAATGAAGTAACTCGTATAGTTATCAGTGAAAACAGCCTTCAACACCATCGTGCTGATGCTTCCCGCAGAAGGTCACACGAAGAAGGAGAAGAAAAAGAAAATAGAAAGGATTTTTCTGTTCAACCTCGTTTCTCACAGGCTCTCCATCAAAAGGGACATAAAGGCGATGTAACATACAATAGTACAGACCATAGTGGTGACGGCGCATGATTAGTGTGAAGGTGTATGAGGTGGGGCCAAGGGATGGTCTTCAATCACTCAAACACCCCGTAGATACCAACACTAAAAAATCACTAATAGAAGCATTATATGCTGCTGGTATTGACTCTATTGAAGAGACATCATTTGTACATCCTAAACTTGTACCTAATATGGCTGATGCTGAAGATGTAGTTACTGGTCGTGGCTCTGCTCTTGTACTAAACAAGCGTGGATATGAAAGAGCAATAGCCGCAGGTGTAAAAAAAATAAATATTGTTTTATCTCCTTGTGAAACATTTAATCTCAAAAACATGAACGCTACAAATACTGAAATTGTTTTACGATACCGTACATTTATGCAAAACATTCCAAAGGAAAATGTACGAGTATATATTTCTATGGCTTTCGGTTCACCGTATAGTGGGGAAACTTCCGAAGCACAAATTAAAAATTGTATTCGTGATGCAAAAATGTTTGGCGATACTGTAGTATTTGCAGACACAGTAGGGTGTGCTGATAGATTACAAATTATGTTGTGGGCTGATATAGCACATAATGAGGGACTAAAAGTTGCTTTACATCTTCATCATAAAGGTGATGAATCAGTACCACTGTCAATGATTAGGGCTGCTATATTTTCAGGAATAATAGAGTTTGATACAAGCATAGGTGGACTGGGTGGTTGTCCCTTCGCCGAAGGTAGTGGTGCCAACCTTTCAACTGAAACACTGGTGAGACATCTGAAGGTGTGGGGTATAGAATGCAATGTTGATGAAAAAAAATTACAGCACGCATTAAAAATTACTCGTGAAATAAAATTGGGTGGTGCGGAATGACAGTCATAAAAAATACCGCTACTGGTCGCTACAACACTGATGCTGTAGAGGTGATGAATCATGTGCGTAAACCTGTATTCGTGGACAACGCCGTTCATCATGCTCGCATAACACTACAGAAGGCTGACAAGGCTAAGATAGTGATAGAGAAGAAGAATACTCGCACGCTACAAATAATGCCTGAACGCTCATATAAGTTGTTAGAGGGTGAATCATATGTACAACTCACGCATGTGCGTAAGGGGGGACATACCAGCCTCGCTGCCCCGTTCTTTAACGATGAAACAATTTCAGCGACTAATACCCCTATGTTATTGTACAACGCAGATTCAAGTAGTCAGCGATTATTACCTAAAACGATAGACTCTTCATCATATGGTATAAAAGCAAACTTGCGAAACATGAAAGGTAAGACTCTTGATGGTATAGGATTTACAGGTAACAATGTAAAGTTAGGTCAACCAATAGATGTAGGTCTGCGTACTTCAGATTTAGCCATTAGATTAGGGGAGTCAATCAATAGCGGTGCTACCAGTGTAAATATATCACGACCAAAGAATGTTACAGCATCTTCGGCTCGTAAGCACAGTACAAGATTCGTAGGTCAGGATTTCAATAACATGAATCTAATGACAGCATTAAGATTCCTTGGTCGGCATGATAGCAGAATGATATTACTTGACCGCTTCGGAAACTTACTTTACATTCCTATCACTTTTAGTGAAGTTAACTTTAACATTGATGCAAACTTTAGAGTTGGAAGTAAAACTGAAAACCCTGTTGATAATATAGCAAATCGTGTTACAATACAAGGTCACCCATTAGCACTAAACGATTTGGTTGTCGTAACTGTTGACGCTGTAGAAGGGCAAGTAGAAGAGGTGCGTGAAGATACTGCGCCGATATTAGATAACACCGTTAGAACCACTAATGCTGCTCGCCGTGTCGCCCGTCAGATATTGAAGACTCGCTCCTTAGTGCAGGGTTCAATTACAAGCGAGGGACATCCCGGTGCTATCGGTATAAGACCGGGTATGGTTATCAAATATGGTGGAGAGAATAAGGTAGTTACTGAAGTTAAACACATGCCAATTAAAAATCTTAGTGACTTAACGCTACTCAATTTAGATACTGGTATAGAAGGAATATTACAAGGTTTATCTGAAGGTACTACAGTTGGTGCAAACGATTCAAACCCTGCTACCTATGTACAAGTAGTAGAGCAAAACTTAGCACTCTTTGGTAAAATAGAATTGCGTATATCTTCGGTCATAAAAGAGCGTAGGGTGTTTAATACGGCATATCTTATCGGTGGTATTAAGGGTACTCAAGATAGAGGGAAGATAGGAAAAGCCGCAGGTTTACCTATTGGTGGAAATAAAACAAGGGAGAAGAGAAGATATGCCAGTTAGCGATTACATTAGGAGATTACTTCTTGAGACATTGGCTGATAATATTAACGAGGTTATCTTAGGATTTGACGGTACACCCGCTACAAGCGATGATGGTTCAGCAGGTCGCCCTGCGGTCACACTCACGCCTACAGTAACGATTATTGATGATACTTCACTACTAATAGAGGCAACACTTCCTTATACAGAGTCTTTTAACGACAGTATAAGAGAGGTATATGTTCAGTTTCGTGATACAACCGAGTTTACTCCTGTAGCAAGATATACAATTACCCCAATTAACAAAACTAATTCTAATGAATTACTTATACAGATAGCAATAGAGGTGGCATAATGACAGGCAATCCATTATCAGGACATACGAATCATAATCAATCCAGCATGGCTGGTTCAGGAACATTCACTGACGGACTCGCAGATGGCGACCACATTCAGAGTCCCACATTAACAAATTATCTTGAAGGTATTCATGGTAATGGAATACTACTTGAAGAAGATACTGCACTGGGGGCAACTAACAGAAATGTTCCTGAAGATTTACCCGGTGTATGCGAGCAGGTTACTAATGTAAATCGAGTACGAGTGACTGGTGGTACTGCTATAATAGGAGGTGTACCTCATGAGTTTGCAGGTGGCCCCGGTGCAACTATAAATATAGATTTGACTCGAACCAGCCCAAACAGAAGGGCTACATATAGTGCTTTAACATCAGGACAGGAAGCCTTGATAGTAGTTTATGTATCTACTAAAAACAGTGAAGTTGAAGGTGCAGTATCTAATGTTCAATGGGAAATGGGGTCAGCAGTTAGTATATCAGCAAATGTATATCCAACAACACCGTCAGGGTTTTTAACAGACCCAAAAGCCGCAACCAGTTTAGGTACTAATAGCAATTCTTTTCAATCCGTAGTCTTGGCTGTTCTAAGAGTTGTGTATAACTCTACAAGTGGTGGTGGAGACTTAGATTTGGCTATCACTGAAAGTAACGATAAGAGGGTATTCATACGACCTTCACCAATTTACTTTACTCCTGTAACTTCAGGCGCAGTAGGTGCTGTTAATGCACCTGTTGACGACCACGCTGAAATAGATGCATTAGTAGCGGGAACGACTGGTGATTTAGCGGATAGTCGTTTAGGTGCCTTATGGCAATCACATGGCACGCAAATTGGTAGCACTGTTGCTGGTGACAATCAAAAAGATGTACTGTATTACACAGGCACCCATGTCGCAAGATTCACCCGTTCAGTTTTTGACCGTGTATTAACAAGCACTGCTACTTCTATTGACTTAACATCGACTGATGCTAACATATTAGTATTAACCCCCGGCGGTACATTTGCTGTAACTACAAGCGGCCCCTTCCCTGCTGGTTATGTAATTGAGATTAAAAATACTCACGCATCAAATACAGGTACATTTGCATTAACCAATTCAACTACATCAGCAATAGGTGATACTGCTGATTCTGATGGTGGGTATGCAAGATTTGTGTGTACTGAAAGTCATGCTACTGACCCGGTATTCGTTAGATTGCTGTGAATGCTGAACGGGCTTTACGCCTCATCGAAGCATCCTTCCAGTAGTATTTACACGATTTACAATGCATCAGATACACACGCTCGTTACCCTCATCAAGAAACTTGCCTGATAAACGGCGAGGCATTTGTACTTCGCCGCAGTTAGGACAAGGCTGTTTGAGTTTATCCATCAACTTACCCATGCTTACACCTACTGTATAGGTCTGCGTGCTACGATGTCGTCAATACGCAAGATAGCGTTAGTGACTTCAGCCGCACTTAATACCGCTTGTCTAACTAATTCAAGAGGTTCGATTACCCCTTCAACCAGTAAGTCTTTGACTCCGCCTTCAGTAACATCAGGCCCGACATTTGTATCGCCCTGTAGTATGCTGTGACGCATAGCAAGAATAGTATCTAATGGGTCGTGCCCTGCATTCTCTGCAATGGTAGCAGGTATGATTTCTAAGGCATCAGCAAACGCTTCAATAGCCATCTGCGCCCTACCACCTATCTGTGCCGCATGTTGGCGTAGGTGTGTAGCCATACGCACATAGGAGTTACCCCCACCTACGACATAGTTTTGACTCTTCATTACAAGAGACACTACTCCAAGAGCATCATCAAATCCACGCTCTACTTCATCAAGTGTATGGGATGTAGCACCTCGCAGTACAAGGGTAGCCTCACTACATTTGTGTTCGCTATTAACAAAAAGATACCAAATATCATTCTTTCTTTCACGAGTAATTAAAACATCGGCGGCGGATTCAATCTCGTCGGGAGATTGTACAATCGAAAGATTGCCTATCCTACTCAATGCACGAAGTGTAGATTCAGGTGTACGCCTTACAGCCATGATGTTAAACTTCTTTAGATGTGTACATACTACATCACTAACCCCATCACGCACGAAAACTATACCACCATCAGGTAGTGCCTTTACTACATGTTTAGCATTAGCAAGCAAGTCAGCCTTACCTGCACTCTTGTATGTTTGATAGGACTGTGCATCTACAGATACCTGTACATTGTCTTCACTTTTTTCAGTTTCAAGACCAGTGTTAATCAATAACATGTTGTTATAATAATCTTCACCCTCAAGCACATAGTCCTTGTTTACTATAACGCCATCATACAGGTATGAATCCTCAAGTGAACCACCGGGGAATGAGACAACCTTGACGCTTTCAGCATCACCGGCTTTCTCTACAGCCGATACACACAACTCCGATACTGCGTCTAACGCATTCTCAAGAGTCTTGCCTGTAATTGCTGTCTTAGCGATATTAACCAATGTCTCTCTAGCACTACTATCTTTTGCTATCTCTTCACTAAGATACTGTGTAGCCATGTGTGCCGCTTCATGATAACCACGGCATATTACATTAGGGTGTAATCCCTTTTCAAATAACATTTCACTGTTACCAAGTAGTTGACCAGCCAATACTACTGTACTGGTTGTACCATCGTAGCATAGAGACTCTTGTGTACGAGCCACCTCTGCTATCATCTTACCACCGGGGTGTGATACATCTAATTCACGAAGGATAGTTGCGCCATCATTAGTTACAATGACATTGCCATGTCCATCCACCATCATCTTGTCCATACCCATAGGGCCAAGCGTAGACCTAACTGTTTCTGCTACAGTCTTAGCCGCCCTAATGTTGTGTATCTGTGCTTTCTCCGCTTTTGCATTACCTTTTTCTGTCATAATTTTCACCATTCTACTTCTATTTCTACTGTTTCTCCTGTTTCAATACTACGAGATGAGATGTACCCTTCGCTTTTACCGAATTGGTACAAGTCATATGTCAGTCGAGCATCACTTAGACAATACTTCGCAACCTCGTCATGCTTCCCTGCTCTCCAAGCAATAGGCGCATCACTGCTGTTCATTAACTTGTTGTCATTAAAAGTTTGTTTTACGAGCATTCCAAGTGAGGTATCAATTTTACCAAAGGATAAGGATGCCTTGTTGACTAACAATTTTGTATCTATTACAGCATCTTCTTTGCCGAGTATATCACCGGCTGTCCAACAGTCCAACGCATCACGCAGTACTGGTAAATCGAATGAGCGAAGATTGTGACCAAGTATCTTGCCACCCTTAGTTACATGTTCTGCAAGGTCTTCTCCAAGGGTACGAGGGTGTAGAGCCTTAACCGTATCATCTACATTCAAAGACTTGTTACAGTATATGGTTCCTTTATCTCCATCCCATGTAGCCACCACTGATGGCTCAAACATAGATGTGTTGTGCCACCCACCTATTTCATGCGAAAAGTTTGCTGTCTCAATATCCAATGCTAAAATGTCACTCACTCTTTATCACCTTTTTTTCTGATGAAGACACGGCCACCGGCCTTCTTGCTATCAAATAGACTCCCACGGTAGTCCTTGAAATGCCTTTCTGCTGTACTCTTAGAAACCTTGGACTTCTGCTGATACTCTGAAATGAACATATTCTTTAATCGCCAGCCATCACCATGAGTGTCTAATTCATGCGGAGTACACCCTCCATATGCTACTATCATTGCATCGTGTATCTTGGCTTCCTTTTGCTTATTACCTCCAACCTCAACTGAATCTTCAAGCCATGAAATTAGATTTTGGAATAGGTCGAATAGAATCTCATGTGCTAAATCTATATGCTCTGCTGTAACTACCCACTTCTCATCGAGTATAGCCATGTGTACAGAAAATATACCTAAGTAATTTTCAATGGCAGGGGTAAATGATGCGACAATTTCCGACATCGCCGGACTCATCTTGTTTAGTAACTCATATATTTCATCAGACGCTTGATACAATGCTGTCTGATAATCAGGCGCAGGTGTGAACATCTCCCACATATGTTTTTGCACTATATCCTCCTTCTCTTCATCTGATTCTTCTTGCCAATGGGTAAATGTATATTGACCCGTACTGGCTTTATCTTGTAGGGTTATCAGTCGGTCACGAATACGCTTATCCGTAGTAAGGAAGTAATCATATAAATCATCTTTAGTTATATCACTTTCTTCCGACCTTGCAAAGAATGTACCAAGACGACGGTTACTTACATCTTGTCTCTCATCCATGTCCCAGTGCCTATAGTAAAGCAGTACACGCTGAAAGATACCTTTTGTCAAGACATACTCCTTTACCCCCTTTGGTGGATAGGTGGTTATCCAAAGTGATACTTGAGATGGACACTCAATCGTTTTTCCTTTCATATGTTTTACAAGAGTATTGTTTCCACTACCAACAGGGTTACATGCTGTTTGTAAATACAGTACGGTTTCCTGACTATGTTTGTTAGGGGTGAGTAAGATAGAACCTTCATCGAAGTTTATGGCCTTACGACCAGCAAGTAAACCCATAACTGGTTCTACTTCACCAGTAGGTCTACCCTTATCGTCCATGATAGGATTAGTAGAACCAATCAAACCTGCATCTGTACCGGATGCGAATAACTCATACGGGATTTCTGCATTGTCCATGATGTCACTAATGAAGTTCCATGCGATAGACTTACCCGTTCTTGAAGGTTGAATCCAAAATACATGTACTCTCAAATCAAGGTGGGTATCTCCGGTAGGTAGTCGTACATATGGTAATGTCGTTTGACCTTGAATGAAAAAGAATGAAAGTAATCCGGGTACTTCATTCTTCATTGATGTCTGTGAAAAGTGATGCAAATAAGCATCAAGTATCGGAAACTTCTCTACGGCTTTATATGTTTTAATTGGCATGGTTCTCATATCCTTTCTCTTTCTTAGTATAAATACTCTAACGGCGAACTTTACGCTCCTGTCTTACGGCTTCTTCGCTGGTTAATATCTCAATAATGAGTTTCCTTCTGACTTCTCCCAATCCTTTAATCTCCTTTAGAGATTCGGGGAAGCACATCTCTTCAATGCTACCGCATTTCTTTAGCATCTTCTGTGCTGTCTCCATACCTATACCCGGTACAGTAGCAAGCATGTCTGCTCGTAGGTCATTTGACGCTACACGACGAATGGTATGTGCGCCATGACTACTTGCTGGCTTGTGTAACTTATCATGTAGGCGTACAATAAAGGATGCCGCCTCACTTACATTGTTACAATAGAATACTTGACACTCAAAATCTGACATCAGACGAGCCATAGTACCTATCAATTCATTTTGTACTTTAGAATATGAAACTTTTTTACCATTCCTTTTCGCTATCGCTACATACTTATCTATAGAACCGTGTACTACGAGGAAGAATCTTTCATAGTTGGCATCCATGTTGTCTAACTGTCGCCATAAATGTCCACTATGACTTGACTGAAATAGGTCGGGAATACTCTTGGCTTCAACACATGCACCCCCAAGTAAGTAGTCACCTACTACCAGTGGTTGACGAGCAACGGTTAGACCTGACTTCGATGCTTTACGCTCTACAGATTCACATAGTGTGCCTCTTTCGTTACTATCAATAATTAACTGGGGTTTCATTCTTTCACCTGCCTTTTATGATTGTAACAAAAATTATTCCCAAGTCTATTTATCCATTCCTTACATCTTTCGCCCTTCACTCGACCTATGCCATTGGTTTTGACTTTACCTTCACATCTCCACTCTGTAGGGGGTAGACTTTTTGCACATAAATAACACCTACAATAGTATGTTTTATCTTTAATATAATGTGGCCGCACTACAACACGATTATCACAAAATCTACACTTTAGTCTTGGCATTATATCATCCCCGTCTTATCGTAGTAAGAACACTTACCAACACAGAAACCTTCACTTATTAATGTTGCACAAGTTGCATGAGAATAACCAGTCATAACTATGCTTCGCACCTGTTCCTCTGTACGGTCATAACTGTAGTCTACCCATTCCTGTTGCTTACAAATCTCTACTATACTCTTGACATGCGACTCCTTCTCTTCATCAGATATACGCCATGCGGGGAAGAAGAAGCGTAGCCTATCAGCAAGGTAAGAGGCGAAGTGAAACCTCGCTCTATGCGGAGGGTTACCCCCACCCATTGCTGCTTGAGATAAGCAGGGAAGAATGTGAATGTCATTGAATGAAACGGTTGGTAGGTCTACAGGCTTCAAATCATAATTTTGAGAAATCTTATTCTCAATTACTTTCATCGTTGTTTTAATTTCTCCGAGGGCGATGTACCCTCTATGTGGTTCGGTTCCCTTTTCCATTAGTTCATCAAATGATAACGAAAGAACTTCTTCGCTGGTGAGGGGGACGGACCATGCGCCCCGCTTTGCATTGTATGAGTTAGGTATGCGAATCATACCCGATGTATCAAACGCTACAGTGGGGTCATTACAGCACAGTTGTCCTATTTCTTTCTCCCACGCATTAATTAGAATCCTACCTGAATACTTGATGCGAGATAACTCACCACCACTCTTAGGTTCTAATGATTCACTTAGTGGAATCCATACATGATAACCCCCACCACTAAACCAAATGTAGTGAAGAGAATTACTTGACATCAAGTGTAGGTGTAGTTTCCGTACCTCTTCTTGAGGGACTTCAAAGGCTACCTCCGCCCCCTTATTCTTAAAGTCCTTACAATCAAAGTCCATCACAAAGTGATGTATCAAAGGAGTGTTATAATCAACTCTATGGTGCTTAGGTGCTTGGGTTTCATTGTAACCATAAGCAGTAAAGTACACATTACCTGAACCATTTTTACCCCTCCAATAACTTTCTAATTCATCAGCGTTTTTTACAATGCGCCGCCAACCACGCTGTCCATTACTGGCTATCTCTAAGACTTCACGAGGGAAGTCTATTGGTACAAAGGACACCTAATCACCTCTTTGCTCGTATATATTCATCCAAATCTTGCATTATCATATGGTAGGTTTTGATGATTTTTTCTTCGGTAAACTGTCGTGGGTGTATAGTGTATGTAATATCCTTGGGATGTTCTACCTTTGGTTCAGGGTGCGTGTCACCGAATGCTGTAGGCATAAACTCAAACAATGTAGTTTGCCGCATAACCCGTCTAATGTAAGGCGCACGCTTAGGTAAGTTACCACCAGTAGATTTCCTTAGTTTAACTCTATATTCTGTACCTACGATTTTTTCATTCATTACATATTCCATCAAAATTACTGTCTCATTCATTCATTCATCCTCCTTTATTATTTTATCAAGAAACCCTTCAGTAATAGACCAAAAGGAACACTGCTCGGTATAGTCACACCACGAACATTTCATTCGCTTGTTTGCAAGCATGTCTTCAAGAGTTTCATCAGGTCTTTTCTTCATCATCCAAGGGTCGGGCGGGAAGTCCATCTCGATATGCGCTCTAACCAACTTCTCTAACGATTTCTCAACGCTCTTCATGGCAAACTTACCGCCACTCTTTACATCTTCATAGTATATCTTTGGGCCTTCGCCACCCTCTATACCTCCGCCGGGAAACTCCCATCCCCAATGGGTGATAGGTAGGAACTCTTGGTGCTTACTATACTCAAGCATCATACGATAGAAGCCCATCTCCTTACGCATACTTGACATCTTATTTGACTTCCACTTGCCAGTCTTTAATTCCATTAAGGCATATCCGCCTTCAGTGGTATCGAAGATGGTATCTATGTACCCTCTCATGTGAATAGGAATGCCTACACCGTCAACCTCTACGAATCGTGTAGCGTGTATGTTAGCCTCTACCTTTGCTGGCCTCCAACCTATACCCTTGGTAACCTTCAAACGCTCAAACTGCCAATCAACCCACTGCGCTATCTGTTCTTCCTCACCGTATGCAAATGGTTCCGGTGGGGTGGCTATAACATCAAATAATAATTTTTTAGCCTTTTTTAATTCACCAGTGTTTATTAGTTCGACGGCGGCCTCGGTTTCCTTAAACTCATCCCAAAAGTATTCTACCATGTCGTGTACATTCAATCCTCTATCGTGGTAGTATCGCTGTTCGCCTCTCATTCCATGAAAGGATTCTAAGTAATACTGCTCACGACACCAGCCGAATGTACCAAGTTTTGATTTGGTTACACGCAGTATCTTCGTATCGTCCTCATTTGGATTCCATGCGTAAACGCTATTGTTATACGAATCGAACTCTTCTTGGTTACCAGTCTCTTCAAGGTAGTCCTCTATCGACTGACGACTATCATCATCCTTGGGATTGAATCTCATTCTACCATCCCCAGTAATTTCTCGACATATACAGCCGCATCCATCAACTCTTCCTGTAGGTGTACAAGCCACTCACGCATCGAAAGAATCTCATCTGCCATAGTCACGCCGTACTTCTTCTTGCCGACTTCTGAACGCCCCTTAATCTTCTTGCATACATCTTCTTCTATTGCACTCATATCATTCCCCTCCGCTTGCGAGGCTTGCCGCCCAGTCCTATTGTTTCTACGACTTCAGCATCTTCAAAACTAAAGTCTAATTTCTTTTGCTCTTTAGATAGTATATCCATAAACTCATCGAGAGTTGTCTGTCGCATCATCTTGCCACCGCACTCACAGCAGTACACTATAGGTACGGCTTCTTCAACCCTTTTTCCAAACCATTTCCATTTCATTTTATATCACCAGTATTTTTTTGGCACCCGGCGTGCCGTTAAACCATCAAGGTTCCAATTCAGTGTCTCATACACAGACTTCAATTTCTTGTGTACCCACTTGTGAACTACTGTACCCCAGTCAACACCATAGTTTTCTAATTGACTTTCATCACTGTATGCAATTACATTACTGTAAGGTTGCCCTTCAGGTACATCATCAATAAATAACCACTTCACACTGTCACGCTTACCGAAAGCAGTGTTGTTGTATTCATTAGAATATCTTGCTGCCTTAGCAGCATTAGGAGTGTGTGATGGGTGGTATTCATCTAACTCCTTAGATAGAGAACCATAAGAAGATACATCAGATATAGGGATGCCACCGTTGTAAGCATTCTTAATCTTAGGGCGCATTACCTCAAAGATTTCTTCCTCCCCCTTACCATTGGATATGAGGTTAAAGATTTCACCGAGTAATACTTTTGTTAGTTGAGGCGCACTTGATGCCTTGATGGAGTAACCCGTAACTTTCATTTCACCAGCATCTTCGGGAGGCCATGACTTGATACCAAAGTTACGATTCTTTAAATCAGCAGTAAACCAATACGGGAAGAATGCCTCTAACTCTACATCAAGGTACTTGAGTCCTAATTCATTTTGGGCAATCTTAGTTAATGTATCTGCCACTTCTTCAGCCTTTTCAAACGGCACCTGTATGTAGCATGAATCGGTGTGACCTGCAAGGCCACGGTAACCCATCTCTTCGCTCTTTTCTAAGAGCATAGATATAGACTTACGACCAAGGTAAGTAATTGATTGAGCAATCTCATAACTACTCCATTGACCACGAACCTTCTTGCTTCCTAACATACCGTAGATTGCATTTACAGATACCTTCACGGCCATCTGTAGCATGTTGTAACCCAACTTCTCATCAGCATTAGTAGCCTCCTTCATAAGACCCTTGTAGTGCTTACGCAATTTGAGTAGTTCCTTTACGACAGATGGAAGAATACCTTCCTTGTCTTGTCTCCAATGAACAGTACCACCAGTGTTTGGTAAGTGATTTCCTTTGTCGTCTATCTTAGGTGGGATTTTCAAAGTGAGTGTATTCGGCCCCGGCTTATCTGTCAGCGTAGTGTGACATAAATTAGCGGAGATAATGATGTTAGGATATAGAGAAGCGAAGTCAACCAATGCTACATCCTCATGCCTACCCGGTACAGGAGGCATGACCCATGCGGCTTGTAATTCAGGTCGCTCTTCTATCCATGATGTAGGGGCTTTCAATTCAGTGTGCCTACCTATCAGACCTCTGAAGTATCGTGATACATTATGTGTACTACCAAACTGTACACCGCATACTTGTTGCATGGCAAGATGGTATGCTGTACAGTTTAACTTCTCATCAATGTCACGCAACAGTGTAGTGTCCACTAAACAATAATCTACGAAATCATCATAGTATTCTTCCCATCCATTGAAGACAGTCATGCCTTCTATATCATCAGTAAGTTTATGTCCTAACTCTAATTCGGTAGCGAACCAGTTCAGTTTCCTTTGCTGTGCCTTGCCCTTACCTGACTTCTGCCATACACCCTCAAAGCCACTGCCTTCAGTCCACTGCGCCGCAGTATCGAATACGAGCCTACCCTTGATAGGTTGGGCTATTGTCTTGTAACCCTCACCGTTTTTCTTGGGAGGAAGGAATGTGCCAAGAGGTGACATTTCATCCCGTAATGGTCCGAGCCTCTTGTGTAGTTTAGGTAGGTCAGCCCACGCACCTGCGTGAGCAATCAACATGTCAGGGTCACGCTCTTTCAGATACGCTAAGAATCCTTCAAGCATGACATCTTCATTCGGATATGTACGCAACTCATAACCATCGTAACGGTCAATCCATTCAGTCTTAGTAACAGTATCACGAATAGACTCTTGACTCCATGCAAACACCACTGGGTGTTCTGCATCTGAATCGGCTACTGCTATCACAGTGATAAGCCCATCATCATATGTCTGCCACTCCATATCATAGTACCACTTGCGAGGTTTAAACGCTGGTAATTTATCTTGGTAGTTGGTGAGTAGGATTTGGTCAAGGTAATTGAAGTCAGCCTCGCATGTCCACATACCAACCATTTCTTTGATTTCCCATAATTGATTAGGATGGTTTACTTCTACCTTCCATACCTTGCCACCGTTGAGTGCGTATGATACTTCATCCTTCAAGACTCGTGCGTGTATTCTCTCAAGCCGATTGAATACATAGGTAGGCGCATCCTGTTTAACCCAACAGAACGGGTAAACAAAATCATCATCCTCGTGCGTGATGTAACGCTCATGTAATACTCCATCTTCCCCACGAGTACGCTCATAGATTATGGGCGGGTCATAAGGGTCGTTAGAGATATAATCAATTATCACTCTTCTTCACCCAACACTTCATCTAACTCTTCATCACTTGAAACAATTTTAAATGCACCTTTAGTTCTGAATAGTTTACCGCCTACTATGGCTTTGTTTCTATTGTTACGAACATAGTTCCCCATCAAGCATCACTCTCATTTAAAATCATCAGTAAAGTATTATCCTGTTCAAAGATAACCAACTCATTGTCACCCATATGGAATCTCGCATTACCATCATCGAGGTACTGCAAGCAGGTAGGTAGCCACTTACCAAAGAAAGTCTCCACGGTTTTATTTGGGCCATCTGAATCTGTAATAGGGAGTACGGTAAACAGACGACCAGTTGCCGCCTTACCTGCTACTATCCCTAACTCATTCTCACCACAGTGTACCCGTAACTTGAATTGTGAATCATCAGATACCAGTCCTTTCATACCTGAAAGTGAAATCAAATCTGCCGTTTTAACATCAGCATGTACATTGAGTTTAACATCTGCAAACTCCGACCAACCTACGGCTGATGATTTCTCAAGTAACTTACGAACTACTATTGTCTTGCTTGCCGAAAGAATATCATCGGTGCTTGGAAGTTGAATCTTGTTGCCACCAGCCTCAATGTGTAACGGCTTAACAGGAGATACCTGTCGCAGTGTTACACTATCTTGTTTGGTAGCCTTTAGAAACGCTATTGCCTTTTCAAGAAATGCTATGTGAATGAAACCTTCTTCAGTAACAGTAACACCTGAAATGTATTTGCGTAAATAGTACTGGGAGAAACCTACCTCTACAGTAATACGGTCACCAGCACAAGCCATCCTAACATCTGTTACACCTTTACCAAAAGATGTAAAGAAGTTAAGCAAGTCCTTTCTATCAATATTTATTTTACACATAATATCACCTCATATGAAGTAGGAAAGTGGAAAGAGGTAACCGAACCAAAGAACCCCTATAGACTAAAACGAGAAAAGCCTTCTCCACTTATTACCTGCCTAAACCTACCTCGTGGTGTTTAATCGCCGAGTATCAAATGCTCCCATCGTATAGTTCAGGTAATCCGAACCACTGTGGTTCTTCATTAGGCTTCGTTACAAAGACCGTTCTTGATTGGTCCTGTAAGGAAGGATTAGTTTTACACTTATGGAAGCGTGCTTTGTATTCTGTCTTTACTAAATCCCCATCATCATTATGTTCCTCTTCAGTTTCCATCCAAAGAATTGTAGGAAGATAGTTGTTAGTTTTCTTTTCCCATTCAGGTTGCCACGAAGATACCGAGTCCTCCTTGAATGAGAAGTTAGTGTTACGCAAGTGGGTTTCCCAGTAGACCCTTACGCCTGAACGGACAAGGTTACGGGATAGCGCAGTTAGTTGATGGAAGCGGGTGTTACGAATAGCCCAATCAGACTGTCGTTCAACACGCTTTGCATCACCAGCACCACGGTTATCAGCCGCTTCGATACCATCCTTCGCAAGCCCTAAGTCAATGATTCTCATGTTGTTAGTACAAATCTCTAACCATGAATCAATACCACTAATGAGTACGCCCCATACTGGTGCGCCCTCTACATTCACACGATGAAGAATAAACTTCATGATGTCCATGACTCGCTGATGAGTACCGGGGTAATCATACGCAGTACGGTCATGTATTCCCATCTGCCAAGGGTTCCAACACTTGATATTTTCATTGCTGTTTACTGCTGAATTAAGCATGGTAACTCCCATGTCAAAATCCACCGCAATCAGTTCTGATTCAGGGTGCTTGGTCTTGTCTTTTTCAAAAGCATCCTTCACGATACCTGATTTACATGTACCATCATGACCTGCTATACCTATGAAGTGTAGCGTCATATCTTTAGGTTCATCTAATTTTTTCTCTTCAGCACGAAGATGAGGGAAGGGGTCTTTGTTACCCACTACAGGTGTTGGCGTTGCCACTACCTGTTCCTTTACTTCTGCTTGCGCTTTTATTGTTGCTCCAAATCCCGCCATATTTATTTCTCCTTTAATTCCCCTTTAGGGTTGTTAGTACCACAGTTAGGACAAGAGGGTACTTTCATACCACGGTGCAAATCTGCACCCTCATCATACTCGTAGCCGCAGCAAGTCAACTTGTATTCACTCAAATTGACCAACTCCTGTATCTCCACCTTCTTCTCGGCGGCGTGAACGGCGTGGGTGTGCATAGATACCATAGACTGTCATTTTAGGTGTGGATAGCCCATCTCTTGTAGCCATACCAATTCGACCAAAGACAAACACAGTAGACTTTTCTGCGTATGGGAATGACTCTTCACCCCAGTGTGCCCTGAACGGACTACAACACTTACCTACAGAGCCGGGAATCCAACAGGTGATGTCACCTGCAATCCGACTATCAAGTACCATAAGGTAATTCTCGCCTTCCGAATCATACTCGCTTTTACGAGGCTCGGTATTCATAGTAGATACAATGCCTCTTGTAACAACAAGTGGCCCGTATTGACGCTTCTCTCCACCTGCTGTATAGAATTGCTTACGCTCTTCATAAGCCTCTTCAAGTGAATCAATAGAAACATACAAATCATGGAACTCCGAGTTAGTCCAATACTTAGGAGGTTGAAGAAGTGGTCTTACATTCTCTGCAATGAACTCATCAGTGTATGTAATCTCAAAGTTAGAGTAGATACCTAATACATCTTTGAATGCGTCACTTGCTTTGTCTCTTGGAGGGACCACTTCAATCTTACATGGTCTACCAATGTCTATGTTGTGATAGATGTGTTCACCAGTCAGGTCAATACGCCACATACTGACGGCCCCATCCTTTACGAATGTCTCTTCCTCTCCACCCAAGAAGTAAGCATAGCGGCCCATCTTTACATGAGGCGCAGGTTGATTGTCATATGTGGTTAGACATACATATTCATTACCATATTCAATTCCAAATGGTGGCTTAGTATCAGACGGTGCCTCAAGCACTGTCTTACCTTCCTTGTGATGTAAGGCCCAGTTGTCACCCTCTTTCTCAAAGACACCAAGGCGACCTGAAGATACTGCTTCATTAGGGTCTTCCTTGTACAACTTTAGGTTAGCACGCACGATGTTAGCAAGCCTGTCAGACTTCTTATCGTGCATACCTATGAAAGAGCCAACCCATGTCTGTAGTTTACTATTGGAGCCGCCGCTTTGTCTGCGGGTTTCTAATACAAATTGCTCCGACCAATCTACAAGGAGGTCTTCATCCTCTTGCGATGCATCTTCACAAGCATAGTTTGTTTTTATGTCCTCCAAGAACTCTGTGATTGCATCACCAAGTTTCTTGCCTGTCCTTTCAGCGAACTTCGTAAGTCGCTGGATTACTCCATCGGGTAATCCTTGAGTAGTGTTTTCTTTCACAACACTACCAAAGCCATTCTCTGTGTCTCCACTATATTCATCATCGTTTTTCCATTCTGTATTCATTGTTTCACCTCATGTTTTAGTTGGGCCACTAATACATCTACGAAGGAATCTTCACTCCCGGCCCACTCATAGACATACTTCATCATGTCTCCCCATACACGCATTATTGCAAATGTTGTATCGGGGTCATTGTCAAAGTGCTTTCTTATTGCACGATGAAAGTTATTCATGAAAGATAACTTATCGCCTGATGAGTACAATAGACTTAGGAGATGTTCTCTCAAATCATTGTACCTGTGAGTGGTAGTCATTTCCCACCAGTCACCATCATCTTGCTTGACTGTAAATTGTTTGATTGCGTCTGCTGTCTTAGGGATGCG
>TARA_R110002051_G_scaffold140454_3_pt1 | contig 24439 bp, 20 predicted proteins | sample TARA_R110002051 | Tara Oceans TARA_R110002051 (sample SAMEA4397023) | marine metagenome | biome: Polar Biome; feature: [MES] marine water layer (ENVO:01000295) within the mesopelagic zone...; material: water (ENVO:00002006), including particulate matter (ENVO:01000060) such...
ACATGCTTGCCGTAGTCCATGACTCGGCAAACCGGCGGCTCTGCATCGGGGGAGATTTCAACCAGGTCAAGCTTGGCCTCTTCTGCTACAGCCATCGCTTCCTGAATGGACACGATACCGATCTGTTCACCTTCGGCGCCGATCAGCCGCACTTCCCGTGCGGTGATGTTTTCGTTGATCGGCGGACGTTGTGCGGCTCTTTTGTCTTGTCTCATCTCGCGTTTAATCTTTATAGCTCCGAATTCTGGCGGCCTCGTTGTGCAACGGCGCGGTCAAGGAACTCTGAGAACTCGGTAACCGTCATGGAACCCAGATCTTTGCCCTCCCGCGTGCGCACGGCCACAGTGTGCGATTCGACTTCTCTATCACCTATTACCAGCAGATAGGGAGTCTTGTTCAAAGTATGCTCGCGAATCTTAAAGCCAATTTTCTCGTTTCTCAAGTCCGCAGTTGCTCTATAGCCCATTTCATTCAGGCTTTTCTCCACTTCGGAGCAAAAAACCGCCTGATTATCGGTGATATTGAGAATCGCGGCCTGAGTTGGAGCTAACCAGGCTGGAAAATCGCCAGCGTAGTGTTCGATCAGAATTCCAATAAATCGTTCAAAGGAACCCAGGATCGCGCGGTGCAACATGACCGGAGTCTTGCGCGCACCATCTTCTGCCACATATTGCGCGCCCAAACGGCCCGGCAACATGAAATCCAGCTGCAAAGTACCACACTGCCATACTCGGCCAATGCAGTCCTTCAGGGAAAACTCGATCTTTGGACCGTAGAAAGCGCCCTCACCCGGCTGCAGATCCCATTTCAGGCCAGCTTCGTTGAGTGCAGCTTCCAGACCCTGTTCGGCCTGATCCCAATCGGCGTCGTCGCCCATACGGTCATCCGGACGGGTCGACAGTTTCAGCTCGACGTCGTCAAAACCAAAGTCTTTGTACACTTGCAGGGTCAGCTTGATGAAATCAGCCGCCTCGGACTTGACCTGCTCATCGGTACAGAAGATGTGCGCGTCGTCCTGGGTAAAGCCGCGTACGCGCATCAGGCCGTGCAACGAACCGGATGGCTCGTTGCGGTGGCAGGAGCCGAACTCGGCCAGACGCAACGGCAATTCGCGGTAGCTCTTCAGGCCCTGATTGAACACCTGCACGTGGCACGGGCAGTTCATCGGCTTGATCGCGTAGTCACGGCTTTCCGACTCGGTGGTGAACATGTTCGCCGAGTAGTGCTCCCAGTGGCCGGAGCGCTCCCAGAGGACGCGATCGACGACCTGCGGGGTCTTGATCTCTTTGTAACCGCTGACGCGCTGCAGATTGCGCATGTACTGCTCGAGCACCTGATAGATAGTCCAGCCATTCGGGTGCCAGAAGACCATGCCCGGCGCTTCTTCCTGGGTGTGGAACAGGCCCAGGCGCTTGCCGATTTTACGGTGATCGCGCTTTTCGGCTTCTTCCATACGCTGAATGTAGGCGGCCAGCTGCTTCTTGTCGGCCCAGGCGGTACCGTAGATGCGCTGCAGCTGCTCGTTCTTGGCATCGCCACGCCAGTAGGCGCCGGAAATACGGGTCAGCTGGAAGGCCTTGAGAAAGCGCGTGTTCGGCACGTGCGGACCGCGGCACATGTCGACGTATTCTTCATGGTAATACAGGCCCATCGCCTGCTCGTCCGGCATATCTTCCACCAGACGCAGTTTGTAGTCTTCACCGCGGGACTCGAACACCTCAATGACCTGATCACGCGGCGTGACCTTCTTGATCACATCGTAATCGGTAGCGATCAGCTCACGCATGCGCGCTTCGATCGCGGCCATGTCGTCAGGGGTAAAGGAGCGCTCGTAGGCGATATCGTAATAGAAGCCATCGTCGATCACCGGACCGATGACCATCTTGGCGGTCGGATACAGCTGTTTGACTGCGTGACCAATCAGGTGCGCACAGGAGTGGCGAATGATTTCCAACCCCTCTTCGTCCTTCGGCGTGATGATCTGCAGAGTGGCATCAGTATCGATAATGTCGCAGGCGTCGACCAGACGGCCGTCAACCTTACCGGCTAGCGTCGCTTTGGCCAGGCCAGCGCCGATCGAGGCGGCCACATCAGCTACGGATACAGGGTGATCGAAACTGCGCTGACTGCCGTCAGGGAGAGTAATAGTGGGCATATGCCGCTCCTTCTCAGTGGTGACCCCTACGCAAGGCCACATGATGGAAAAGTCCGCTTGGGTTGCCTGTTACTGCAGTTCATACCGGCTGACGATTGCCGGCAGCCCTCTTCAGGCTACTGCAAAGACGCCCCAAATGGCGCTGAAAAAGAAAAGCCCGGTCACATGGACCGGGCTTTCAATTTGGTAGGCACGATTGGATTCGAACCAACGACCCCCACCATGTCAAGGTGGTGCTCTAACCAACTGAGCTACGTGCCTGCAATGGCCGCGAACTTTACGCAGCACGCCGGACCTTGTCAAGCATAAGCTACTGATAAAAGCGGATAAATCGTTTATTTGCTCAGATTGATGTGTGACTGGGCAAACAGGGCTCGGTTTAACGACAAGGCGGATGTTAAGACATGCTCCGCTTGGATTCCCGCCTACGCGGGAATGACGGGGTGCCGGGGGTCGTTCGGTGTATTGCTTCACACCCCGCCGCCGCCTACCCACTCCGTCATCCTCGCGAACGCGAGGATCCATTGGGAGGGTCTTAGGCCGGAGTATCCGTAAGTGCCGTAAAGGTCAAAATGGATTCCCGCCTTCGCGGGAGTGACGGAGTATTAGGGCAGGTCGGAGTATCACCCCAACGCCCCCGCTGCCAGCCCCACGCCCGTCATCCTCGCGAACGCGAGGATCCATTGAGAGGGTCTTAGGCCGGAGTATCCGTAAGTGCCGTAAAGGTCAAAATGGATTCCCGCGAGCGCGGGAATGACGATGCATTGAGGATCGCGGGGTATATTACCTCAACCCTGGGCCTCTCACCCCCTGTAGCCCGAGCTCACCCTCCACCTCAAGCATCACCTGACGCCAACGCCGCGCCACCTCATCTCATCAGCGCCTCACCTCACTTCACCCCGCATCATCCCCGTCCCACCCCTCGTCATCCCCGCGTAGGCGGGGATCCAAGCGGTGTCTGCGATTTACACCTTGATCAACTGAGCCCGCAGCTTCTGTATCTCGTCGCGCATACCCGCCGCTGCCTCGAATTCCAGATCCCGCGCATGGTGGTACATCTTCTCTTCCAGCTGCTTGATCCGCTTGGTGATCTCCGAGGGCGAGCGCAACTGGGCTGCGCTGTACTCGGCTGCGTCCTCGGCCGCCTTGAGCTTCTTGCGCTTGTTCGAGCGGCTGTTGCTGCCCGGCACCACCGCGCCTTCCATAATGTCCTGGACGCTTTTGGTAATGCCGACAGGCGTAATATTGTGCTCCAGGTTGAACGCAATCTGTTTCTCGCGGCGCCGCTCGGTTTCACCAATTGCCCGCTCCATCGAGCCGGTCATTCGGTCAGCATAGAGGATCGCCTTGCCGTTCAGGTTACGCGCTGCCCGGCCAATGGTCTGGATCAACGAACGCTCGGAACGCAGAAAGCCCTCCTTATCCGCATCCAGAATAGCAACAAGAGAAACCTCTGGCATATCAAGGCCTTCGCGCAGCAAGTTAATCCCAACTAGCACATCAAACGCACCGATACGCAGGTCGCGAATAATCTCCACCCGCTCGACCGTGTCGATATCCGAGTGCAGATAGCGTACCCGTACGCCGTGATCTGACAGGTAGTCGGTAAGGTCTTCAGCCATGCGTTTGGTCAGTGTAGTGACCAGCACCCGCTCTTCCTTGGCCGCGCGCAAGGCAATTTCGGACAGCAGATCATCCACCTGGCTGGTGGCGGGCCGCACTTCGATCAGCGGGTCCACCAGACCAGTAGGCCGCACTACCTGCTCGACCGTGCGCCCAGCATGTTCTGCCTCATAAGGGCCTGGCGTGGCAGACACAAAAATCGCCTGGGGCGAGATCAGCTCCCATTCATCGAAGCGCATTGGCCGATTGTCCAGCGCAGACGGCAGGCGGAAGCCGTACTCCACCAACGTTTCCTTGCGCGAGCGGTCGCCTTTGTACATAGCGCCAACCTGAGGCACCGATACGTGGGATTCGTCAATAATCAATAACGCGTTCTTTGGCAGATAGTCGAACAGAGTCGGCGGCGCCTGACCATGGCCGCGACCGGACAGGTAGCGGGAGTAGTTCTCGATGCCGTTGCAGTAACCCAGCTCGAGAATCATCTCCATATCAAAGCGCGTACGCTGCTCCAGACGCTGGGCTTCAACCAGCTTATTCTGGCTTTTAAGCACTTCTAGGCGCTCGCCCAACTCGACCTTGATATGCTCGACCGCATCTAGAAGCTTTTCCCTCGGCGTCACATAATGTGATTTAGGATAAACAGTTACACGCGGAACCTTGCGTAATACTTCACCTGTAAGCGGATCGAAATAGCTGATGGTTTCGACCACATCGTCGAACAACTCGATGCGGATCGCTTCCAGATCCGATTCCGCCGGGAAGATATCGATCACGTCACCGCGTACCCGGTAATTGGCCCGTGACAGCTCCATATCGTTACGCGTGTATTGCAGCTCGGCCAAACGGCGCAGCAGGGAGCGCTGATCCAACTGATCACCACGATCCACATGCAACACCATACGCAGGTAAGACGCCGGGTCACCCAGACCATAAATCGCCGAGACGGTGGCGACGATGATCGCATCGGGCCGCTCAAGCAGGGCTTTGGTCGCGGACAGGCGCATCTGCTCGATATGGTCGTTGATCGACGCGTCCTTCTCGATAAAGGTATCCGAGGAAGGTACGTAGGCTTCGGGCTGGTAATAGTCGTAATAGGAGACGAAATACTCGACCGAGTTATTCGGAAAGAATTCACGAAACTCCCCGTACAGCTGCGCCGCCAGCGTTTTGTTCGGCGCCATAATGATCGCCGGGCGCTGTACCTGTTGAATGACATTGGCGATGGTAAAGGTTTTGCCGGAGCCGGTGACCCCGAGCAGCGTTTGGTGCGACAGCCCGGCTTCCAGGCCTTCCACCAGCTGCGCGATGGCCGTAGGCTGGTCGCCGGCGGGCTGAAAACGGGTCTGTAGCTTGAATTGGCTCATGGGGTCTGGGTTCCGCGGGTGAAAATCGACGACTACTATATCATTGCCTGTGTCAGCTTCTGACAGCAGTCCACGGCAAAGGGTTTCAGCATGCTGCCAGTTGCGGCCGCACTCGCACAGGATGGCTTGTCTGTTTATAATGCCCCCGGTTACACCCACCCACCTGCTTTGAGTTTGCCTATACCATGACTCTGTTCTCCCCTGTTGAAATGGCTCCACGCGACCCGATTCTTGGCCTGAACGAAGCCTTCAATGCCGATACCCGAGCTGACAAGGTCAACCTGGGTGTCGGGGTGTATTACGACGAAAATGGCAAGGTGCCCTTGCTGCGTGCAGTGCAGGCCGCCGAAGAAGCGCGCGTGGCTGAACATGCTGCGCGCGCGTACCTTCCGATGGAAGGCTTGGCGCCCTACGATCAGGCAGTTCAGACCCTGCTATTCGGCACTGATTCGCCGCTGCTGCAATCCGGCAAACTGATCACCGCGCAAGCATTAGGTGGTACCGGCGCCTTGAAGCTGGGCGCGGACTTTCTATATCGCCTGCTCGACAAGCGTCTGGTAGCGATCAGTGATCCGAGCTGGGAAAACCATCGCGCGCTATTCGAGGCCGCTGGCTTTGAGGTGGTGAACTACCCCTATTACGACCCAACCACCCACGGGGTCGATCTGGAAGGCATGTTGCAGGGTATCGAAGCCCTGCCCGAAGGCAGCGTGGTATTGCTGCACGCCTGTTGCCACAACCCAACCGGCGCTGACCTGAGCCTGGCTGACTGGACTCGGGTAATCGACGTGGTACAGCGCCGCAAGCACGTGCCTTTCTTGGATATAGCCTACCAGGGTTTCGGCGACAATCTGCAGGACGACGCCATTGCCGTGCGCTTATTCGCCGAATCCGGTCTGCCGATGTTTATTGCCAGCTCGTTCTCTAAATCCTTTTCGCTGTATGGCGAGCGTGTAGGCGCCCTGACTCTGGTAACCGAGAGCAAGGTAGAAAGCGCGATGGTCCTGTCGCAACTCAAGCGCGTAATCCGGACCAACTACTCCAACCCGCCCACCCACGGAGCCAAGGTGGTAGCCAAGGTGTTGACCGATCCCGAGCTTTACGCGCAATGGGAAGAGGAGCTGGCTGAAATGCGCGATCGCATTCGCCAGATGCGTCAGGCGCTGGTGGAGAAATTGACTGCGGCGGGCGTGAGCATGGACATGGATTTCATCCGCCTCCAACGCGGCATGTTTTCCTACTCCGGTCTGACCCAGCTTCAGGTGGCAATGCTGGCTGAAGACTTTGGGATCTATGCCGTAGGTAGCGGGCGGATCTGCGTAGCGGCATTGAACCACGGCAATATTGACCATGTCGCGAATGCGATGGCTCAGGTTCTACTGACCACTAACAGCTGACCCAGAAGCTCGGCACTTAGATAAAAAGGCAGTCCAAGGCGTTGACTTGGATGATATTTTTGATAAAGTGCGCAGCGTCCGATCCGCGATAGCTCAGTTGGTAGAGCAAATGACTGTTAATCATTGGGTCCCAGGTTCGAGTCCTGGTCGCGGAGCCACTATTTGAAAAAGCCTGTGCTGTTGCACGGGCTTTTTTGTATCCGGGTTTTGAGGTTAAGTGTAACGGTAATGATGGTGCATATGTTTTAGTCGAGGCACCGTAGCTCACCATAAATTGGTACTAACCGGGCACATGGGTTACCGATGAAACCGTGCCATACCGCAAGCGGCTCCGCCTAGAGCTTCAATCCCCGACTGATAATCTCCTTCATAATCTCCGAGGTGCCAGCGAATATCCGCTGAATCCTAGCATTGGCGTACATACGGCAGATCGGGTACTCCCACATATATCCCGCCCCACCATGCAACTGCACGCCTTCGTCCACCACGCGCCCGAGTAATTCTGTGGTAAACAGCTTAGCCTCGGCAGCGACCTCAGCGGTGAGCTTCTTTTCGTTATGGTCCATCACGCAGCGGTCGACAAACACCTGCGCCACGTCGATCTGTGTGCGCATCTCGGCCAGTTTGAATCGGGTATTCTGAAAATCAGCCACCGCACGGCCAAATGCCTTGCGCTCTTTAACGTACTCCATGGTCGCCTGGAAAGCGGCCTCGGCACCGGCTACCGCACCGCAGGCGTTGGTTAGGCGTTCCTGGGCGAGCATCTGCATCAAATAGATGAAGCCTGCCTTGCCATCACCCAGCAGGTTGGCCTTGGGGACCTTTACGTCGTTGAAAAACAGCTCAGCGGTGTCCTGACTGTGCATGCCCAGTTTCTTCAGCTTGCGGCCACGCTCAAAGCCCGGCATACCCCGCTCGACCAGAAACAAGCCCATCGCATGCTTGTTGGCTGGATCGGTCTTGGCTGCGACGATCACCAGGTCACTGAGCAGGCCATTGGAGATATAGGTCTTTGAGCCGTTGAGCACATAATGATCACCCTTATCCACAGCGCTAGTCCGCATGCCAGCCAGATCCGATCCCGCCCCCGGCTCGGTCATGGCCACCGCCAGAATGCATTCGCCGCGAATAACCCCAGGCAGGAAGCGCTGCTTTTGCTCTTCATTGCCGTACTCGGTGATATAAGGCCCGCACAGCGCAGAGTGCAACGGCAGCATAAAGCCTGGCTCATTGATGTAGGCTAACTCTTCGCTCATGATCTGTTCGTAGCGGAAATCCTTGATCCCCGACCCGCCGTAGGCTTGATCGGCCCAAGGCAGCAAAAATCCCATTTCACCCGCCTTGGTCCAAACCGCCCGATCGACCATGCCCGCCTCTTCCCAGCGTTCCTGGTGCGGGACAACTTCCTTTTGCAGGAAACTGCGAAAGGATTGGCGAAACAGGTTGTGCTCGGTATCGAAGTGAATGCGCTGCATGACCGACTCCTTTTGATGATGTATCCAGATTAGGTCTAGGCCGCGAGCGCCTCAATGACGCGAACGCTCACAGCAATTGACCATTTCGCCGGGTTGCGGGGGTGCGGCAGCTATGGCTAACTCGCTGGCAACAGAAAAAAGGCAGAAGCATGCATAACAGGTCCGTCGCCATTCATTTCGTCAAGGCCGTGCTGGCAGGCGCGGAGCGTCAGGGGCACGCTAGAACCTCGTTGTTGCGCGCGGCGGACATCAACCCTGAGCTGCTGGAGCAGCCACGCATGCGCGTTGATCCCGCACAATATGCGCGGCTGGTGCAGGTGGTCTGGCATACCCTGCAGGACGAATACATGGGGCTGGGTAAGTCGCCTAGCAAGCCGGGCACTTTTGCCATGATGTGTCACGCGCTGATCCACTGCCCGACCCTGGAAAAAGCACTCAAGCGGGGCATGCTGTTTTACGGTCTGTTCCCGGATGCACCGCAGGTACAGCTGCGCGAGGAGGGAGAGCTCACCTGGCTGGAAATCGACACTCGCGTGATGGATGATCCGGATCACTTTCTTACCGAATCCCTGCTGGTAATCTGGCACCGGCTGGGCAGTTGGCTGATTGGTAAACGCATTCCATTAGAGCAAGCCTGCTTTGACTATTGCCGCCCCCCGCAACACCAGGAATATGAACTGATTTACGGCTGCGATCTGCACTTTGACCAACCGACAACCGCCGTCGCCCTGCGCACTCACTACCTCCAGATGCCACTGATCCAGGATGAGCGCACGCTCAAGCGCTTTCTCGCACACTCACCCTCTGATCTGTTATCGCGCAGGGACTTCGGCAATAGTCTGTCCAGCCGACTTCGGCAACTGATTGGCAAACGGGTTGGAGCAGATATGCCGGATATGGAGGCAGTGGCCGGCCAACTGAATATGAGCCCTGCGACCCTGCGCCGGCACTTGCGCGAGGAAGGCACCTCCTGGCAAGAGCTTAAAGACCATCTGCGCCGCGATATCGCCATCTATCATCTGGCCCGCCAGGATCTGGCGATTCAGGACATTGCCGCATTACTCGGATTCTCCGAGCCATCAGCCTTTCACCGCGCTTTCAAAAAATGGACCGGTTTAACACCGGGCGAATATCATTGAAATAAATCGATAGATATGCCGGGTCATAAACGCTATATCTATCGCGCAATCAGATATTATGATTGCGCCGAGCACGCCACCAGTACCCTTACGCGGATTATTTCGCGATTGAATGCCTGGGTAACAACCGTCTCTTCGCCGGGCTCAAGCCGTGCACGTTTGGCTGCAGGCCGTTCCGGACCGTTAACAAAGCTGGCTTCGCACAACACTGGCTGGGTGCCGGTATGCGTTAATGTAACGGTGGCAATATTGCTCACCTGACCACTGACCGCTCTTACGCCCAGGTCGTCTCCCTGCAACTCGACCTCAATAGGAAAAGGTTTGTTGGGGGCCGGTATGGTCTGGGCCATTAGCGGCATGGATAGCAGCGTTAGCACCATTATCGACAAGGATTTAGTCATGATAACTCCTATTAAACTTAGCCTCAGAGTACGCCAGGACTGTTTGCCATGAAAGCACCCCGCGTTACCCTTGAACAGTGGCGAACTCTGCAAGCAGTGGTCGACCACGGTGGCTTTGCTCAAGCCGCTGAAGCGCTGCACCGTTCGCAGTCATCGATCAGTTACACCGTGGCCAAAATGCAGGAGCAGCTTGGTACCCCCCTGCTTGAAATAGAAGGCCGCAAGGCGGTACTGACCGACGCTGGCGAGGTATTGCTGCGCCGTTCACGTGCATTGGTCAAGCAGGCCAGCCAATTGGAAACGCTAGCTTTCAATATGGACCAGGGATGGGAACCGGAGGTTCGACTGGTAGTTGATGCGGCCTTCCCCACCGCCCGCCTGGCAGCCGCATTGAAAGCGTTCATGCCTTTGAGCCAGGGCTGTCGGGTGCAGTTGCGCGAGGAGGTGCTGTCCGGTGTAGAAGACTGTTTACTGGATAATTCTGCGGATCTGGCGATTTCCGGAATGAGCATTGCCGGCTACTTGCCGCACCAGATCAACAAGGTTGAGTTCATGGCGGTGGCCAACCCGGAGCATCCGCTGCACCAATTGCAACGGCAACTGACCCACGATGATCTGCAAACTCAATTACAGGTCGTGATTCGCGATTCTGGCCATCACCCCATCGATTCCGGTTGGCTTGGCGCTGAACAGCGCTGGACAGTCACCAGCATCGGTACCGCCGCCAGCCTGGTTGCCAGTGGGCTGGGCTTCGCCTGGCTACCCCGGCATGAGATTCAACGTCAGCTGGATAACCATGAATTGTTACCCCTGCGCCTTCAGCAAGGCACTTATCGTTCGCATTTCATGTACCTATATGCCAATAAGGACAAGCCTCTCGGCCCTGCGACGCGCATCCTTGCCGATCTATTAATTGAACATTCGATGACAGACTGACATCCGCCGAAGATGCTGACTAGAATACATCCCGGCTTGATCACAATAGGAAGGACCCATGCCACATATCACCATTGACGGCTGCAGCCTGCACTACACCGACCAAGGCGAGGGCCCAACGGTGTTGTTAATCCACGGACTGGGCTCCAGCACACGCGACTGGGAGTACCAGGTGCCCAGTTTGACGCCCTATTTCCGGGTGATTTGTCTGGATATGCGCGGGCACGGTCAGAGCGACAAGCCCAGGGGCGGGTACTCGATCAAACGCTTTGCTGCCGATTGCGTGGCCTTCATTGAGCAATTGCAACTGGTAAAACCGCACATCGTTGGCATCTCCATGGGTGGCATGATCGCCTTTCAACTGGCGACCGAGCGTCCTGAGTTGCCTGCCAGCCTGACCATAGTCAACAGCGGCCCCGAGGTCATCCCACGCAAGCCCGCAGAATATGTGATGGTCGCCAAACGCCTGTTCTTCGCCCACGTTCTGCCGCTGCCGATGATCGCCCGCGGGCTGGCCAAGATGCTGTTTCCCAAGCCAGAGCAGCAGTCTATCCGCGAGACATTTGAAAGCCGTTGGAATGAAAATGACCGGCGCGCCTATTTAGCGTCGTTGCGTGCAATCGTCGGCTGGGGCGTCAGCGACAAGCTGAGCCGTATCGACTGCCCGGTATTGGTAGTAGCTGCTGATATGGACTACACGCCGGTAGAGAGCAAGCGTGAATACGTCAGTCGGCTCGGCGATGCGCGGCTGGAAGTGATAGAGGATTCCCGGCATGGCACCCCTATCGACCAGGCCGACAAATTCAATACCCTGTTACTGGACTTTTTACGCCATTCAGGGTCTGCTGCACCCACCCAATCGTGATAACCGGAGAATAATTATGCTTAAACGCCTCATTGGCGCTTGTGCGCTGCTACTGATTGCGACTACAGCGGCAGCCGAAAATCCGCGCGTGTTGTTGCAAACCAGCCATGGCGACATGCTGATTGAATTGAATGCTGAAAAAGCGCCGATCAGCGTGGAGAACTTCCTGCGCTATACCGATGCCGGACACTACGACGGTTTGATCTTCCACCGTGTGATTCCGGGCTTCATGATCCAGGGCGGCGGCTTTAACCCCGACATGCGTCAGCGTGACGTGGGCCAGCCAATCAAGAATGAAGCTGATAATGGCCTGCTGAACACCCGCTACACCCTGGCCATGGCCCGTACTCAGGTAGTGGATAGCGCCACCAGCCAGTTCTTCATCAACTTGGGTAGCAATGATTTTCTCAACCACGGCGGTCGCGATTTCGGCTACGCCGTGTTCGGTGAAGTGGTTGAGGGCCAGCACGTGGTCGAAACCATCGCCAAGGTGCCCACCGGCAACCAGGGCATGCATCAGAATGTGCCGACCAACCCGGTCACCATCATCAGCGCCAAGCGCGTAGAGGCCTCCGCAGAGTAATAGCGCTGCCAGCGCGGGATTCTGCTCTACTCGGTCTGTCGGTAGGGTAGATAGCCCCGCGCTTGCAGGTGATAAGCCTGCATACCCTCGCGCTCACGCTCTAGAAAGCCCGCCACCGCCGCATGCAGCGGTTCCTGCAACTTGTGCCAGGATTGGGTCAATACCGGCTCAAAACCACGGATCAGCTTGTGCTCGCCCTGGGCCCCCGCATCGAAGCGCGTCAGACCTTCAGCAATGCAGCGCTCCATGCCCTGATAGAAACAGGTTTCAAAGTGCAAGCGGTCGTACTCTTCCAGGCACCCCCAATAACGCCCATACAGCGAACTCTGGTCCGCCAGAAAAAAGGCCCCGGCCACATCACGGCCAGCATGACGGGCAAATACCAGGCGGATCGCTTCGGGCATGGACTCGCCGAGCAGTTGAAAGAACGCGGGCGTCAGGTAAGGCTGCTGCCCACGCTTGAGGTAGGTCGCGGCATAGAATGGATAGAAATTATCCCACACCGCCGGGGTCAACTCCGCCCCTGTTAGCCAATGGAAGCTGATGCCCTGCTCCGCCACCGCCTGACGTTCCTTGCGGAAATTCTTGCGTTTGCGCGAATTGCACGCGGCCAGAAAATCATCGAAATGCTGATAGCCCCGGTTAAACCAATGGAACTGACAACCCAACCGCTGCACCCAGCCTGCGGCTTGCAAAGCCAGGTTCTCTTCACCGAGATTGAACAGCAAATGTGCTCCGGACGCCTGGCTCTGCGTCAACCCGTCATTCAGGTAATGCAGCAGCAGGTCGCGGCTGGCTTCGCAGCGCGCCAACAGGCGCGGGCCCTGAACCGGGGAATAGGGGATAGCGGCAAGTAGCTTCGGATAGTAGTCCCGCCCTGCCCGCTCCCAGGCCTGCGCCCACTGAAAATCGAACACGTATTCGCCATATGAGTGCATTTTGCGATACAACGGCAAGGCAGCCTGCAGGCTGTCATCGTCATTGACTACCAGCAGATGTGCAGGCTCCCACCCTTGCTCCGCACAGACCGAACCGCTGTTTTCCAGCGCAACCAGAAACGCGTGGCGCATAAACGGATAGTCGTTACTCAGCAGGCTGTCCCATTGCTCGGCGGGGACGTCTTCAATGTGGGCAAGTTGGCGTATTTTCATTTGCATAGCATGCCATACCGCGCCGGGTCATCGCAGCATTGCATGCTCTTCAAAGCCCCGGATTTACCACTTCTGGTGTCTGGCCCTACCCCCCAAGCTACGCTGCTAGCTGGAGAGCAGCACCTTCATTCCCGTCATTGCCACGAAAGCCGGAATCCATTTTGACTTTCAGCCACCAACGAGCAACCAATAAAAAACCCCGCCAAAGCGGGGTCTTCCAAACGAATGCACCTTCTATTTTTCCGCCCACTGCAGAAACGCCTGACGGCTTTCGGGGCTAAGCATCAACCACAGCTGCTGCAGTGTGGTCAGGGTTGCATCAGTGTGCGGGAGGGTCTGTGTGGCAGGTGCTGCCTGCGAGGGCACCACAGGCGCTGCTGTAACAGGCGCCTGAGCCCCCAGCGGCTTGACCTCGTCGGAATAAGTCGGTGAGCTTCCACCGCCCATCAACTGGCCTACCAGCGAAACGTAAGCCGGACCTGGCTCAGTGGGATTGCGCTGACCGCTACGCGTGTTCTGCGCCCAACCCGAGAACTCGTCTTTCATGGCTCTGGCTTCGGTCAGGTTCTGCGGGGCGTCGAAGTCCAGACGCCAGATATCTCCAGCCTGACCATCGATCATGAAAGTAGCACTGCGTGTGCGCACAACCTCATGACTCAGACCGCCATCAACATCATAAATGTTTTCGTAATAAGCATTGATTCGATACTGGCCGGGCTGCAGGTGCAGCTTACGATCGCGATTGCCTGTCATGCTGTTGGCTGCGGGCACTGGCTGGCCATTGATATTCAATACTTCAAGCGTATAAGGCATTTCTACCACGACAACCTGAGCGGCCGGCTGCTCGGCGCCGGAATAGAGTTTGACCGGCTCTCGCTGGGCACAGGCGGCCAGCATACAGGCAACAGCGACTACGAACAGGCTTCGCATGACAACTCCTTGATATAGCAAAAATACAATTAGGTGGGGGCAATCTTCCGCAGAGCGGTTGGAGGCAATAATAAGACGAAAAGATGTCACTAATATGACAAAAGGGTTGTGCCAGCGGCACAACCCTTTTTCAGTACAGCGTCAAACTATCGGTCAGAAGTCGTAGCGCAGACCTACTGACAAGCCAGTTGCATCTTCGCCAGCTGCCCCAGAGGGGTTAGCAGTACGAGCCTGGCTCCATGGTGTCAGAGCAGCGTTGGAATCGTTGTCAACCATGGCGTAGTTAGCATAAACGCGAACAGCCTTGTCCAACTTGTGCTCAACGCCTATAACCCACATATCGCTGTCGAAGTTGTCGGCGTCTGCATCACGAGTCATCCACATGCCCTTGATTGCAGTGTTGGACGCGACTTTCAGCTCGGCGCCCAGACCAAAAGTATCGGCGGTCAGTTGATCACGGACAGCGGGCGTAACAGCATCGTTCGTGTAATCAATAGTCTGGTAGAACGCCACTGCCTTGATCGCATCAGTTATCTTGTAAGCACCGGCAAAACGAATACCGTCACGCTCTCCACGACCGGTATCTTCTTCTGCCTGCTCATAGGCCAGCGCAGCCTCGATAACCGAGCCAGCATAGTTCAGAGACATGCTCAGGGTATCGGAATCAACATCTTCTCCCGCCACGGTATCTTCATGTACCGAATAGCCCAACTTGGCGTTAAAACCGCTAAAGTTTGGTGTGGTGTATTCGATAGTGTTGTCATAACGTTCGTCGAAGCGCGCGTTACCAACACGGGTCAGGTTACGCATGTCGCCGACCTGATCACCGAACAGGTTGGCCGGGCCACGAGCAGCCTTGAACGGGCTGTCGAAACGACCCATGCGAGCACTACCGAAGTTACCACTCAGACCGACGAAAGTGTCACGGGTGCTGAAAGAATTGTCGTTATCGGTTCCGAAGTCGATCTGCTGTTCAATCTGGAAGAAAGCTTTCAGATTTGGGTTGATCTCATGATCACCCTTGAAGCCCAGGCGTGAAGAGTTGCTGGACAGGTTGGTCTCGGAGTAATCAGCACCGTCGTCCAGATAGTCAACGGATACGTGGGCACGGCCATAGATGCTCACATCGGCCATGGCCATAACTGGCATGGCAGCAGCGGCCCCAACAACAATCGCAAGCAGCTTCTTATTCATCAGTAAATCTCCTAGGTTTTTTAAACGCCAGCTCAGGTGACGTGACGTCGTTGTTTCGACTGGAGCGATTATGGAAATCCCAGATGACCAAACGGTTACCGTCTGATGAAGATTTGAATGCGTAGGGAACTTTTAGCGGAATGAGTGATACATGACGAGGTCATGTGAACTCACAAAAAAAGACCCCACCGAAGTGGGGCTGAAGGAGCAGTACCTAATTTGACGCAGGCGGTGTCAACCGAATGAATCAAGTTGCCGATAATGAATCCCGATGATGTCAATACCATGACACTGTGAAGTCATTATCAAGACAATGTTCCGGCTTGACGCTCAAACAGGATGTCCTGTTCAAACCACTGAGTCAGCAGCCCAGTGGCCTGGGCCAGAAAGGCCTGGTCTACCGTCAGCCCTGACTGGTGTGCCAGCGCCTGCAAAAGCGGCTGCAGCGCTTGCTCTGCCTGCAACCCCAACGCCAATTGATAGGCAAAGGCGGTAAGCTGCATGAAGCGCACTTTGTCAGCTCTGTCCCGCCAGGCCAGCAGACAGGTGGGCGTCGCCGGCACTTCCACCGGCCGATAGCTATCGCCCAACTGATGCACCGGCCATTGATAAGCCAGTGGCCAGGCCAGCGGCGACCAGGCCAACGGCACACTCAGTAAATCCCCCAGCAACGGTGTCACTGGAGGCAGCATGACATCGGCTATATCCAGCGCTAACTCAACGCGCTCGTAGTGGGCCAGCTCGAGCATAAAAGGCGGGTCATCGGCCTCCGCCTGGTAGCCTTGCTGAAGCCAATCGATGAATTCCTGAGTAATGTCCAGAAAGTAAGGACTGCGGCAGCGGTGTGACGCAATAAAGTCGCGCACGATCTGTTGCCAGCGCACATCCGGCACCAGTCTGCGTAATACCGGAAAACCGCTTGATAGAAACCCCTCGATGTTGCGAAAGAACAAACCCTCGTAGAGCTCCATGCGTTCGGCGGCTATGCCCGGCAAGCACGCAGTGGATCGCGGCTCCCGAAGCCGCGCGGCGAACTGGCACTGCGACTCTTTTGCGCTCACGCCGCACCTGAGAAACGGCGTGCGTGGGCCTGCATGGTGCGAATGCGCTCCACCTCCGCCAGTAATTGGTCCAGCGGCGGAAAGTTGAAATCGCGTTCTAGCAATGTAGGTCTGACGCCATGCTGGCGATACGCATGACCAAGCAAATCCCAAACGGGATCGATCACTGGTGCGCCGTGAGTATCGACCTTCAATTGATCGGATTGGTCGTAATGCCCAGCCACATGCATATAAGCAATGCGTTCACCGGGCATGGCGTTGATATAGGAGTACGCATCCATGTCGAAATTGATCGCGTTGACGTAGACGTTATTGACGTCCAGCAGCAGTTGACAGTCCGCCTCCGTCAGCACCGCACGGATGAATTGGGCTTCATTCATGTCACCAGGCAGGGCTGCATAAGCAGAAACGTTTTCGATAATCAACCGCCGTTCGAGCACATCCTCGACCTGCCGGATACGCGCAGCAATGCGCCAGACGTTTTCCTCACAGAAAGCCACAGGCATAAGGTCATAGAGTTGACCATCATCCGCACAGGCCGAGAGGTGCTCGCTGTAACCCTTGATGCCATGCAGATTGAGGAAATCCCGGACGGCCCTGACCAGGGTCATATCCAGTGGAGCGAACCCGCCCAGGTTGAGGGACAGGCCATGGCAGAGAAAGGGGAAGCGCTCGGTCATGGCACGAAATTGCCGCCCCATACGCCCGCCCAAGCCTATCCAGTTTTCCGGAGCGACCTCAAGAAAGTCGAGCTTCGCCGATGCGCAGTTGGCGAGTTCTGCAAGCAGCGCCCGGCGCAACCCTAGCCCTGCTCCTTGAACAAAATCCTCAGCCATCACCGCCCCCCCTCAGAGATTGGATCAGCTTCCGCAGGTGCCTTCACCGCACTTGCCTTCCTTATCTTTGCCTTCCTCGCCGCCCTTCTCTTCTTCACCGCAGGTACCCTCACCACATTTGCCCTCTTCCATATCACCGGCATGACTGTCGGCCAGGTTGTAGCCACTTTGCAGCTCCTGCACAGCGAAGGGGTTTTCTGCTGCGGAGACAGTGAAGGATGCGCCCAGTAGAGTGGCACCTAAGGTAACGATGGCGGTATTCAGCTTTTTCATTGTAGTTCTCCAGTCGCTTGAAATGAGACGCCCAATGACGCCTCCTGAAACTGTAGACTTTTATTTGAGAAGGGCGTTACACGCACGACAAAAAAACGACGGGCTGAATCGCTCGTCGGCCAACGCACGGTCAATGCTCGGGCCGAGGTTCGGAGCGAGTTTTACCACACTGCAGATCGGCCAAATGCTCGGCAAGCCTGTTCAGGTCCGCGCTGGGAGCGTCAGGCAACGCACGTACGACGCGCTGGACAACGCGCATCTGACGCATAAAGCGGCGGCATTTCCAGCAAATGGCCAGGTGCGCCCGTACGGCCAATTGCCGACGAAAGCTTAGTTGGCCGTCAAGCACATCACTGGAATACATTACCAGATCCCTGCAACTTAACATTCTCCGGTCACCTCATAATGTTCCAGGGTGGCGAACACGCTCAGGCGCGCCCGATGCAAGAGTACTCGGGCATTGGAGAGAGAAATATCCAGAAGATTACAGATGTCCATTAATTCCACGCCCTGGCGCTCGCGCAAGAGCAGCACGCTACGTTGCAACTCCGATAGCGAGGCCAGCGTATGTTCCAGGCATTCCGCCAGCTGTTGTTCACACAACAACTCTTCAGGTGAGTCGCTGTGCCAGGAGGCTGGCGCGTCGCGCCAATGGCCATCGGTCAAAAAGCGCTCGTCGCCCACCGAACCATGTGGCCCGTCTCTGTCGTCAAGCGGCACCTGGCGGCGTTGCTTTTTCAGTCGGGTCTTGGCGGTGTTGGCCGTAACGGTGATCAACCAGGTTTTAAGCGATGAGCGACCGGCAAAACTGTCCAGATGCCGAACCACGGCCAGCCAGCTGTCCTGCACCACCTCATCGGCCAGAGTACTGCCGACAATGGCCACCGCCACCGCGCGCATCGCCCCTTGATACCGGCTGACCAGATGATGAAAGGCAGCCTGGTCGCCTTGCAGCAACAGCGCCAGTAGCCTTTCATCATCCAGATCTGTCATTAATGCTTGCGCACGATCACGCTACCAATAGAGTAACCCGCTCCAAAGGAGCAGATAACCCCATGGCTGCCGCTGGGAAGATCCGCCTGGTGCTTGTGAAAAGCGATGATCGAACCGGCCGAGCTGGTGTTGGCGTACTCATCCAGCACCACTGGAGCCTCATGGGCTTCCGGGTCACGGCCTAGCAGCTTACGCGCGATCAGCATGTTCATGTTCAGGTTGGCCTGGTGCAACCAGAAGCGACGAATATCACTAACCGGCAGATTGAATTCCTTGAGATGGTTGCCAATCAGCTCGACCACCATCGGGCAGACATCCTTGAACACCTTGCGGCCCTGCTGAACAAACAGTTTGTCATCCTTGCCCACACCGCTATCATCGGCGCGATTGAGGAAGCCGAAGTTATTGCGGATGGTGTTGGAAAACTTGGTCAGCAGCTTGGTGCCGAGAATATCGAACTGGCAATCGGATATTGCCTGATCGGCGCGCTCGACGATAACCGCAGTACAGGCATCACCGAAAATGAAATGGCTGTCACGGTCACAGAAGTTCATGTGGCCGGTGCATATTTCCGGATTGACCATCAAAATGGCGCGGGCCTGGCCCAATTGTACCGAGTTGGCTGCTACCTGGATCCCGAAGGTAGCTGAAGAACAGGCTACGTTCATATCAAAGCCAAAGCCTTCAATACCCAGCGCTTCCTGCACTTCCACTGCAATCGCCGGGTAGGCGCGCTGCAGGTTGGAGCAGGCGACGATCACGCCGTCGATATCCGCAGCGGTACGGCCAGCGCGGGCCAGCGCGTCAGTGGCAGCCTTGACCGCCATTTCGCAGAGGATTGACCATTCGTCATTGCTGCGTTCGGGGATATCCGGCTTCATGCGATTGATATCCAGAATGCCGCTCTTGTTCATCACGAAGCGGCTTTTAATACCCGATGCCTTCTCGATAAAGTCGGTGCTGGACGGCGCTAAAGCGGCGACAGTACCCGCCTCAATAGCCGCCGCGTTGCGACTATTGAACTGCTCGACATAGCCATTGAAGCTGGCAACCAACTCTTCGTTGCTGATGCTACTGCTCGGGGTATACAAACCTGTTCCGCTGATCACGACTTTGTGCACGGTCGGTCCTCTTCTGTTATGGGCAATGCATCACCAATCGAGGTAATGCCTGAACAGCGCTCAATTGGCTGACTGTTCATGAATAAGTTATCTGCTGCGCTGCAATAGCCAGGAGCGGACCAGGGGGAAATGGTCATCCAGCGCATTTGCGTGTGTCAGCATGTCATTATGACCGTAGTCTCTGGAGCATCCTGTGCCTTTCTCCAGTAACACAATCTGTGCATCATGCTTGCCCAGCTCCCGGGCAAAGGCTTTCACGTCGTCAACATGGCCTAAATAAAGGTCATGCTTACCGGCCAGGTACAGACCTGGCGGCCAGTTCAAAGCATCCAATGTCAAAGCATAGTCGAATCCGTCCTCCAGATCACGCCATTCACCGCCGTTCATCCACGCCATATTGTCCTTATGCAGCGCGCAGGACTCATCCGCTGACCCAGCACCCAGGGAACGCGCCGGAATAAACCCCTTGAAACGGCCCAGCAGCCCGGCCACCCTACCCCACAACAAATCGATCATGATCCGTTTGCGCAGGCTGCGCTGGTAGATCACCCGTTTGCAGCCGAAGTGCACTATACCCATCACCCGCTGCAGATATTCCGGCTGGCGAATCAGTGCACTGGCTAGCCAGATACCACCCCAGGAGTGGCTCGCCGCAAAAAACGGCTGGTCAGGATGCTCGCGCTCGATCAACTCGAACAGGGCCGGCAAATCCTCAGTGATCATCTGGTGTTGGGTGATGCACATGCCAGGTTCAAGCGCAGGGGTACTTTGGCCGCGACCGCGCAGATCCGGTACGAAGACGTCATAGCCCTGCTCGGCTAGCCAAGGCGCCAGGCCTCTGCCGGATTGTGAATAAAATATCCGCCCGTCTTCGACCAGGCCGTGCACCAGCAGCATCGGCGTACCAGCGGACTCCGGTTGAAAGCGTTGTACGTGCAGAATTATGCCGGGCGCCGCCTCCAACTGTATGGACGAACTCAGAATGCGGGGCATCAGCCGGCGATCTCCTGCCACAGCTTGGCCAACCGTTTAGCCGACACCGGAAAACGGGTGCCGAGCTGCTGGGCAAACAGTGATACCCGATACTCTTCCAGCAGCCAGCGCCACTGCTCCAGTTGTCCATCCCACCGGCCTTCCTGACGGTGCTTCTGCTCGCGTGCCTGATACTGGATTAGCAATTGCTGAATCTCTCCGGTCCAGACACGGTCGCGCTGAACCTGACCGGGCAATTTGTCCAGCCGCTGCTCGATCGCCTGCAGGTAGCGCGGATATTGGCTCAACCACTGGGCCGGCACATCACGAACAAAATGCTTGAATACCAACCCCTCCAACTGACCACGGATGTCGGTCAGCGCCACTGCCCAAGCCAGATCGATCTTGCCTTTAAGGCGTTTCTGCAGCGCATGCCATTGTTTGAGCAGAGCCAGCAGCTCACGCGACAGACTTTCGGCTGCGGGCACCCATTCGGCACGTCCTTTGGCCAGGCATTCTGCTAACGCCTGCGGATCGCGCGGCAGCGGCTCGCCCTCAGGCAGGAATACGCGGTCGATAGCCGCGAGCAGAAGATCCTCGGTCAGTTGCGGTTGATTACCCCACTCACGGTAGTAGATCGCAGCTTCCTTTAATGCCGGTAGTTTCTGCCGTAGAAAGCGAGCCTGCTCGCTCTGTGCCTGCAACAGCAGACGCTGCACGCCGCGGCGATGGGCCTGTTCGGCTTGGATTGGCGTATCAAAGAGCTGTTCTACCACTTGCTCACCCTGCTCTGCCCAAGCTGGCCAGAAGGTGACTTCGATGCCGGCTTGCTTGCGTACCAAGCTCAGCGGCAATGCATATTCGCCCGGAGGGTGCGCTTTGGCCTGCTCGCTACGCTCTGTCTGCAGCGGTTTTGCCGGGGCTTGGGGCTGACCAGCCAGTTGGCTGCACAAAGCACTGTAATCGCGCCCGCTGGCAATCACGTTGCCGTCGGCATCGACAACTTCAACACGCATGCGCAGATGCGCTTCCAACTCGACATCATCCCAAGCGGCGTCATCCAGCCGCGTGCCAGTCATGCGACTCAACTCACGACCGAGCGTCTGCGCCAGCGGGCCCTGGCCAAAGGGCATTCGCTCCAGCGCCGCACGCACAAAATCCGGTACCGGCACGAAGTTGCGGCGCAGCGCTTTGGGTAACCCGCGTACCAGCGCCACGCACTTATCGAAAATCAGGCCGGGTACCAGCCAATCCAGCCGCTCGGCGGGAATCTGCCGCAACAGCGCGGCGGGTACCTTGAGGGTAACGCCGTCTTGCTCATGCCCCGGTTCGAAGTGATAGCTGAGCGGCAATGCCACCTGCTCCCAGCGCCAGGCATCGGGATACTGCTCGACCGTCACTTCGCCGGCTTCGCGTTTCAGCAAATCCTCGCGGGTCATGTGCAAAATGGTTGGCTGGTCGTGTTGGGTTTTTTTCAGCCAACGCTCGAAGCTCGCCAACTGATAGATATTCTGCGGCAGGTGCCGGTCAAAAAAAGCATAGAGGGTTTCGTCGTCAACCAAAATATCGCGCCGCCGCGCCTTGGCTTCCAGCTCGTCCAGTTCGGCCAGCAATTGCAGATTGGCTTTGTTGAAGGCTGAACGCCCATGCCACTCCCCACCAACCAACGCCCGGCGAATAAAGATCTCGCGCGAAGCGACCGGATCAATAGGCCCGAAATGGACTTTGCGCTTGGGTACAATGATCAGACCATAGAGCGTGACCTGTTCAAAGGCGACTACCTGACCGCGTTTCTTCTCCCAGTGCGGTTCACTGTGGCTGGTTTTGACCAGGTGCGCGGCCAGCGGCTCGACCCACAGCGGGTCAATCTTTGCCGCCAGACGGCCATACAGCCTGCGGGTTTCGGTCAACTCGGCGACCATCACCCAGTTCGGGCGTTTTTTTGCCAAGGCCGATGACGGGTGCAGCATAAAACGCCGCTGGCGCGCGCCAAGATAGTCTCCGTCCTCAGTCTTGTTACCCAACTGACTCAGCAGCCCGGACAACAAGGCCTTATGCACCGCGTCCTCTGAGGCCGGTTGCGCATTGCGCACCAGTTCCAGATCCTTGCAGGTCAATACCAGTTGCCGGTGCGTTTCGCGCCATTCGCGCATACGCATATAGTTGAGAAACTGCCGCCGACACCAACTGCGTAGCTGCCCCTGGGTAAGCGCCTGGCGCTGCTCCTCAAAGCCGCGCCACAGGTTCAGGAAGGCGGCAAAATCTGAGCCCTCGTCCTTCCACTGGGCATGCGCCTGATCTGCAGCCTGCTGACGCTCCAGCGGACGTTCGCGCGGATCCTGCACAGCCAGCGCACTGGCGATAATCAATACCTCTTCCAGACTGCCACTAGTACTGGCTTCAAGTAGCATACGGCCGATCCGCGGATCCACCGGTAAGCGCGCCAACTGGCGGCCGTTGTCGGTAATCACGCCATCGCGGTCCACCGCGCCCAATTCTTGCAACAGGTTAAAACCGTCACTGATCGAGCGCCCATCCGGCGGTTCAATAAAGGGGAAGTCCTCGATCCGGCCCAGCCGCAGATGCAGCATCTGCAAAATCACCGCGGCCAGGTTGGTGCGTAAAATCTCCGGGTCAGTAAATTCTGGCCGGGCGTTGAAATCCTCCTCCGCATACAAACGCACGCAAATACCCGGAGCTACCCGTCCACAGCGACCCTTGCGCTGATTGGCGCTGGCTTGGGAGATTGCCTCGACCGGCAGACGCTGAACCTTGGAACGCGGACTGTACCGGCTGATGCGCGCCTCACCCGGATCTATCACATAGACGATACCAGGCACGGTTAGCGAGGTTTCGGCGACGTTGGTCGCCAGTACCACCCGGCGACCCGCATGCGAGGCAAAAATTTTCTGTTGCTCGGCCACGGACAACCGCGCATAAAGCGGCAGTATTTCGGTGTGGCGCAGATTGGCCTTGCGCAGGTAGTCTGCGGTGTCGCGAATTTCTCGCTCGCCGGGCAGAAAGATCAACGCATCGCCCGGCCCCTTGCCGTTAGCGCGCTCGTATTTTTCCAGCTCCTGCAGCGTAGCAAGAATGCCCTGGTCGATGCTCAGGTCTTCCTCAACCTGATTGCCCTCTTCATCCATTTCTGCACTGAGCGGCCGATACCAGACATCCACCGGATAGGCGCGGCCTGAGACCTCAATCACCGGGGCGTTGTCGAAATGTTCGGAGAAGCGCTGCAAATCGATGGTGGCTGAGGTAATGATGATCTTGAGATCCGGTCGCTCTGGCAAAATCGTTTTCAGATAACCGAGCAGGAAATCGATATTCAGGCTGCGTTCGTGGGCCTCATCGATGATCAAGGTATCGTAGCGCTGTAGCAGCCGATCATGCTGGGTTTCGGCCAGCAGAATACCGTCAGTCATCAGCTTGATCAGGGTGCTGTCTTTGCTCTGATCGGTAAAGCGCACTTGAAAGCCGACCAGCTCACCCAGGGGCGTGCCTATTTCGTCGGCGACCCGACTGGCGACACTGCGGGCCGCAAGACGGCGCGGCTGGGTGTGCCCAATTTGCCCGTGACTACCCCGCCCCAGTTCCAGACAGATTTTCGGGATCTGCGTGGTCTTACCGGAACCGGTTTCACCAGCAATCACCACTACCTGGTGCTCGCCGATGGCCGCTCTGATCTGTTCGCGACGCTCGGCAATCGGCAACTGATCGTCGTAACACATTGGCGGAATGCTCGCGCGCCGCGCCTCGACCCGCGCGCACGAACGGCTGAAGCGCTCCTGCCATTGGGCCAGACGCTGCGCGTCTGGATGCTTGCCCAGGCTGGCTAGCTGGCGTGCCAAGCGCGGGCGGTCAGCGGCCATGGTCTGGTCGAGGTTGGCAGTAACGGAGTTCAGATCAGTCATCAATTCAGCTCTGGAGAAAACAAAAACCCCGCCAGTGCATCGCGCTGGCGGGG
>TARA_R110002051_G_scaffold92933_1_pt1 | contig 24398 bp, 48 predicted proteins | sample TARA_R110002051 | Tara Oceans TARA_R110002051 (sample SAMEA4397023) | marine metagenome | biome: Polar Biome; feature: [MES] marine water layer (ENVO:01000295) within the mesopelagic zone...; material: water (ENVO:00002006), including particulate matter (ENVO:01000060) such as......
ATTGTGCTGTACGCGATCTGAGGGACAACCGACGTTGATATTGACTTCATCATAGCCATACTGCTGAGCAAACTCAGCACACTGCGTCATCTCATCGATGTCTGCACCGCCAAGCTGTAATACAAGCGGATGCTCGAGCGTATCAAAACGTAGATGCCGTGCTCGGTTACCATGTATCAATGCACCAGTACTGATCATCTCGGTATATAGATACGTATGCGGGTTGAACAGTCGTGCAAAGTAGCGATAATCTGTTGTTGTCCAGTCGATCATAGGAGCAACTGATAGTCGCTTATTCTTCATTAAATCAATCATTTAGCGTTAAAGCCTTACTGTGTATAGTATAGAGTGTTGTTGTCTTGCGTGTTCGTGCGTGTTCGTGCGTGTTTTTACGTGCGTTTACTTGTTATTGTGTTGTACCATATTCGTACCACAAAACTAAAAACAAGGCATGGTACAAAATGGGCAGTATAGTAAAGCGCAAAAATGCCGATGGCACAGCTCGGTACAGGGGGTTGATACGCATCGAGCGTGACGGTTATCCGTCGTTTACTCAATCAAAGACATTTAGTAAAAAAGCATTAGCTGAGGCATGGGTAAAAAAGCGTGAAGCTGAGATTGAAGCTAATCCTGAAATAATACTAAAGCGTGAAGCAAAGTCGATGCGATTGCGTGACGTTATTATAAAGTATCTTGACGAGCTTGGCGATCAGTTCGGACGCACACACAATATGTCACTAATTCTCATTAGCAAATTACCAATAGGTGCAAAGCAGGTTAACGCGCTCAGGCGTGAGGATTACACCGCATTTGCTGATGCAAGGCTCAGTGGCAAGTATGAGGGATTAAGAGCAATCACACCAGCTACGCTCAATGGTGACATCATGGGCATACGCTCAGTGCTCAAGCAAGCCAAACTTGCCTGGGGGCTTGATGTTAATCTAAATGAGTTTGAGGACGCTGCTCTGGGATTAAAGCACAGTCGCAAAGTATCGGCTAGTATTAAACGCACTCGAACGCCAACCAGTGACGAGCTGCAAGAGCTGACGACCTACTTTTATGCAAAATGGATGGCTGGTAAAACCACTTATCCGATGCACCTTATAATTTGGCTTGCAATCTACACAGCGAGACGACAAGAGGAATTGACACGTTTACGCATTGATGACTTTAACGATGGTTGGTGGCTAGTCAGAAACGCAAAAAACCCACGCGGTAGCATGGGCAATCATATCAATACTAAAGTTAGAGATAATGCGCTACCGATCATCGATGCGCTAAAAGCTAACAAAGTGCGTGCTACTATGCGTCGTGGCAATAAGCATTGGGATGATGAGTTGTTGTTACCGCTATCGCCTAAAAACATATCAGCGATGTTTACAAGGGCGTGTAAACTAAAAGGGATTGATGACTTACGTTATCATGATTTACGTCATGAAGCAGCGACACGGCTTGCTGAGCAGCGTTTAACTGTGCCTGAAATGCAGCAAGTGACTGGTCATGACTCGTGGTCTAGCTTACAGCGTTATGTGAATGTTACGCCCCGCAAATCCATATTAGAGTTTGACAGGGCAATGCAGGTAGCTATGCTTGCATGGCAAGATGGTCGCTATTAGCTTCGTCTATCTCGTGGTCAATCCATGCCGCTAATGACGCCAATGGCACGTAGTAAGCGGGCTTACTCTCAGATCCGTTATTGACCACCGAGAAGCCTAGCTGACCGTGCTTGGCTTTGCGGTGTAGCTCAGGCTTTGTTAATGGTGGCAGGTAGTCGCTTGCCACTTTATCAAGCGGTATGAGTGGTGTAAAACCGTACCGCATAATGAGCATTTGCTCTGTGTTGAATTTAGTCATCTGTCACTCTCCTTGTTTAAATTCAGGTATCGGCATCCACGCCAAAACATCGTCATGCTGATAATCAAACTTGCCAATATTCGCATTGAACCAAGCCACCTTTGAAAACGTATCAATCGCTGAGTCATAAGCACAAACAAACTGCGTATCTCTATCGACATTGGGTAGCTGCTTGCTCGCATCAATCCAAGTCGGCGATGGCTTAACATACGGCTGCATACTACGTTGATAATGCGCCCATGCTTCATCTTGAGCGTCTTTTACACTAGCAAAGCCAGTCATATACTCGGACTTTTTGTCCGGCTCACCAAGTCGAGTTTTCTTGATTTCAAACCTGCCTTGTTTTGGCTCAGTGATTTCATACTCATGCAATGCGCTGTATGCGGTCAGCTCAAGTTCAGCAAGTGGATTAAGGTTCTTTTGTGTCCACTTCAACGGCTGTAAATTATTCATCGTTTTGCTCCTTTGTTTTTTCACTCAACTCGTACACGCCCTTGCTATTAGGTACGCTTACCAATAAACCTTGTTGCACCATGCGATAAAGCTTTGCGTTTAAGTTTTGACGTACAAGCACTTCTTTATGCTCGTGATAGTAGTTGATAATCAACTTGTCGATACTAATCTTGCCGTCATTACTTTTAATCAAATTAATGATGCGCCAGTTCATCTTGAATGAGTTGTTTAGTTTTAACTCCTTAATTAGCTCATCGGGCAACCCATCAAGGTCTGCCATTGTTATTTTTGGGTTACTCATAACTATCATCCTCATTAGTAAATAGGTGGACTACATACCTGCTAAAAGCAACTTACTAAGCAACTCATCGTCAGGCTTGTAACCGTTGCCATCAACATAAGCAAAGCCTACGCATGAAGCTAAACAATCAGTGCTACAAAAAACATGCTGGTCGTCTTTGACGGCTAAATGTGACGCGACTTCATGGCCGCACTCAATACAAGTAACAAACTCCATATCTCAATCCTCATCAATAAATAGGGTGGCTCTTATCGTGAGCCATTCGGCTTTGCCTCGACTGCTTTTTCAGAGCAACATGATTTCTCACGTAAGGATTGTCAATCTCTGCTGCTAGTGGTTAATCGCCACCATCTAGCTATACGCGTCCGCATATTAGCCCCTGCGAATGGGTGTAACTTTATAAACATAGCCCCGCTCTGGATTTTCACCAATGCGACTTACTAAACCTAGCTCAGTTAGCAGTTTTGCTTGACGCTGTACTCGTCGCTTGTCAAATCCAGTTTTATCCATCATGGAATTGACACTTATAGCAAAATCGCTATCTCTAATAATTTTAAATGTCTCAAGTGTTGCTTTGACTTCGCTCATGGTTTCACACCTTAAACTTATCAGGCATATCGCCCGTAATTAATGCTTGCCCTAGCTCATCGAGTAACGCCAAAAATTGTGGCACTCGCTCGTCTAGCTTCTTATGTATTTTTTCGTCAGGATAAAAACGCTCGTAAAAAGGCGATAGTCCGTCACAGTAAACAAAGTAATCCCACCACTTGCGACCAGATACCCACATATTGATTTGCATCTGAGTGATGTGCTTTGGATCAATCTTGCCATTACGCAGCAATGTGACCATGCCTTTACCATTCTTGGATTTAATCTCAAGACCGCCATCTGTGCCAATCAGCCTATCAGGACTAGCACCAACGCCTTTTGCTAACATGATGCCAGCTTCAATAACGTCATCAGCCTTTGCATAGCCGCTATCAATGTATGCTTGTACCGCTATCGGTTCGATAACATGACCGCGCTTGGTACTAGCATTGCCAACAAAATCACCGTCAGGCTGACCAGTGAAACGCTCGTATGCCAGCTTGTCGAGAAAATCAAGAGCGCCAGCACCGAATGGAGGACAAAGCCTACCGTTTACCAGTAGGCAGTGCATAACACTCGCTGTCGGCAATCCTAGACGTGCTGCAAGCCATTCATCAGACCCTTGCTCTACGTCAAGAATTATCATGAGCCACCTCTTTAGCTGCATTGACCTTGTTTGTTAATTGCGAGTCAATGTAGTTATAAGTCTGTAGCTTGATATCATTGATTGAATCGATACCAAAATCATTAAGCAACCAAACCATAAACGCCTGTTGTGAGGCTTCATCTAGCTTGTCACGCTTAGCGACCAAGCCCCGAGCTTGAGCGCCTGTAATAGTCTTGTGTGCGTACACGTTGGACGTTTGAGCGTCGTTATCATCGCGTGTTGCAATGTTGAGTAGGGCGCATAATGAATAGCGTTTGCCGTAGCTTACTGCACTGCCCATGGCCTGAGCTGTGTTCATCTTTTTACTGCCACTAAAATCAAAAGGCACGATTAACGACGTTTTGATTTGATGCCCCATCTTATGCAGCAAGATAGCTTCGACAATCACGTTGCCGTCATAAATCACGTTGACATTACCGTACTTGTCTTTGACTTCACGGTTGTTTGATATGTCAGTTTTAGTGTCAAAGTACGTTGAAAAACCGTAGCGATTGAGAATAGGACGCGTGATTTCCACCACGTCCTCAAGCGTCGCATAGTTTGAATCACCGCCTTTTTTAGACTTGGCAACCGTTGGAATTTGGCTTTGCATTTCAGAAAACGCCTGATTAAAAGCCACCAATGCAAGACGCGCCATTTCACGTTCTTGTAAATCCATTAGCTTTTCTAACTTCTCAACATCAAAGTCAGGATTTGAGGCCATGGTCATGATCTGCATCGCCATACTTGCTTCGTTGCTCTGCGCTGCTACTTGATTGCTATTTACTGTCGTTAATTCGCTCATCGTCTTATCCTTCTATTTTTTTGAATATGTCGAATGCGCCTTTAAAGTCAAAAACTATTCGACCATTCATTATTTGAAATTTCCAAGGCAGACCTGGTGTACCGTTGCCACCGTAACTGCCATCTGTTTTTTGGCTGTAAGCTATAAATTCATTCTCGCTAGAGAAACTATCAATACGCATTGTCGTACCTACTGCTAGCGATCTACCATGATTACCACCACCTGATTTGACGCAGACTATTAAATCTCCAACATCTAGACGGCTCATAACTCACCACCCTTAATTTTTCTCAATGTCTCATTCGCAGCCTTAACCGTTTTGTATTCGTCAGACGCCAAATACTCGTCCGTATAGCCTTGCTCAGTCGTCGGCTGCCATTCATTGCTGATTAACTTTTGACCGTCAATCTCGACCATCTGAAACTCTTTGTCATCAATGATAACCGTGTCGGCAAGTGCCTGATGCGTGACGAACGCACCAAACACAGCCCAGAATGATATGAAGATGATTTGTTTCATTTGACAAACTCCCTGTCTATGGCGCTGTTTTCCCAATTGGCAGCAGGTGCAGAATACCCAAGTGAAATAAAATCCAATTCTTTGAGGTTGCTACCTCTTGCCGCCCATTCTTTTAGCTCTAACAGGTTCATGCTGTAACCCCAAACAATGCCAGTGCTAGTGGCTCTGCAACTCTTAACCCAATCAGGCGCGTCTTTGAATATCGCTTGCGTTAGCTGTTTCATGCTGTCACCTTATAACCACGATTGTTGATAGCCCATTGTTCCAAGTCATCAAGTATTGAAAGGACTTTTTGACAGTCAGCAACCGTTGTTAATTCGGCTGTGTGATACGCTTCCATACCCATGCGCTTACTGATTGAGCTGTAAAGACTCTTACGGCTAAACGCCTTTTGTTTCCACAGCGGATCGAGCTTGGCGTGTATCTTTATGCGCCAGTTTTTAATCTCACGATTGGCAATCACACCTAGTGGTCTAGTGCCTTTGCTGCCCGATTTATGACAGCCAACAGCATCACCGCAGCCGTCACACTTCCAAAACTTCAAACTATGCAGGTCGCCTCGATGCGGATAGATTTCAGCGCCATTCGTGAGCCGTGCTGCAACTTCGCCATTGCAGCCACAGCAGTAAATTTGTCTAGTGTTCATTTACGCCACCTCGCTTTCATCGACAACGCGCACAACTTCAAACTTCACTTGGCGCTTTAAGCGATGAATAACACAGCCTTGCGCTTGAATACGTGTCATAGCATAGTGGTGTTCTTCCATGTAAACGCCGTTGTCGTAGTAACCTACTTCCCAAAGTTTCATGTCATGCTCCTTATGCGTAAACTTCGTGGTAAAAATCGGTATCAATCGCGTCATCTTCATCGAGCAGCTTGTAGTGCACTGCGTCATGGATAATGCGTTTGCCTTCGAGCACCAGTGCGCTGTGGTCACCTTCGTCTACCTCGTAAACGCCTTCGTCACTGTCAACTTCTACGTGGCGTATGCTGATGTCTGTCAGCCTGTCGCAGTCATACTCAGTGTTGAATACAACGGTTAAATCGTTATCGCGGTCTAGCTCGAAGAAGATCGTAATGTCACTATCGTTCACTTCCATGTCTAGCAATGGCTTAGCTCGTAGATGCTTAAGCAATCCGCCTTTGTTAAATTCGGTTTGAAGTAGTTGCAAATGTTCTGCTACTTCTTCGATGTTGATTTGCTCTATAATTGCTGTCATAATCATTCCTTAGTAAGTGAATAGCCCTGTATGTCTTTGGTCGGATTGCAGGGCTTTTTTACGTCTTGAATTTGGTATCGCTGCATCGTCTGCGTTGTTCGTTGCGATATGGTTATAATATCGTGATTACGATATAATGTAAACCCCTATAACGATATTTTTAACGTATTTACGATATTATTATGTAAATTTATTGTTGTTACGATATTCATAGGCACAAAAAAACCACCGCTAGGGTGGTTTGGTGGTATTATTATGTGAAATTAATTGTTAAAAGTTAAGGGCTTACAATGAATCTGATTAAAAATTCAATTAAGCTTATAGAAAAGGTACCTGTTATCAGCAATGTTTTAGAGCATGTCGGCTATGAAATTCATCTGATAAGAGAGCAGAGTAGGCTGCAAGCACTATTTGGCGAGGACATCATTGATCTATATGCTTCATCCGATGCTGCATCCACGTCCAAGCCTTTGAAAAACCAACGCCTGTAAAGCTATCAGTTAATTCTAAAACTAGGCAGGAATCATAAACCGACCATCCTTGCGCCTTAGTAATAACCGAGCGTACAACATGCAGGGGTTTTGATGTAATGAAAATATAGCCCAGAGTGATACCGTCACTATCAGTAAAAACTAACTGACCAGCTTCCGTCTCAATACTCTTAATTGCCCTCATGGCATACGGAACAACATCTTTCACTCTTGATTTAGCTGATTCTTCGGTGCTGGAGACACGTAGAATCACTAAAACCATCTTGCTGCCTTCGTGGTCAAACATAAGAACTCCATCAGTAGCCAGTCTCAAGCGTGCTGGCTTTTACGCTTTTAATCCCAATCCAATGCCTCACGGTATACGCACCAACCAAAAGGCAATTCAGTTACTGGTCTTGCTTGTCTTATCAGATGACAAGTCCAAACGTAAGCCCAATCATTAGTATTCGACATATTTACCTATCACCTTACCCACTAAGTTGCATTCGCCCATTGGAACCATTTTTTGCTCATGCCAGTTAGGATTAAGAGGGCGCAGATACATATCATCTGATGTTTCGCCCAGAACAAGCTGCTTAAAAGTGGCTTCTTTGTCATCGTTGCATTGCACAACAATCAAGTCAGCATTTTTCAAAGCTAAAAATCCAGTTTGTGGCTCAACATAAATAATGTCGCCTGGATCAAACTTAGGTAGCATACTCTCACCACGTACTATTAAAGCAAACCCATGTTTCGATAGTTTAGCAGGCTTAGGCGCTTTGCCTATGGCATCTGACATTGATACTGGCTCTACATTCGACCAACTACCAGCGGCTACCCAGCTTAATATTGGCACCATGTCAGAGCTATCAGACATAGGCGCGTGCTGAGTGCCAATGGGAGCATCAAACAAATCACTGTTACCTTGCTGACCTTGCATGGCTGCTATCTGCGCTCTCAGATCATCAATAGATGGCACTTTATCGACATCAAGCATTTCACCTTGGTTCTTGATTAACCAGTCGGTGCTTACGCCGGTTACCTTAGCTATATCATACAAACTAGACGAGTCTTTGTTTCTACCATTCTCAATATCAGATATGGCGCCTTGCGATGTCTCAACTTTTTTAGCGAGCTGATTTTGGGTCAAACCTGCGTGTTTACGGGCTTTTCTGACCCTATCTCCGAGCTTTTCGATATTCATTTCGATACCCCTTATAAATTATCGTAATTATGATACAAATAAATATCGTTTTGACGTTTGATTAAATAACGTAATTACGATATTATGATTACATTAAACGCTGGAGCGATATTTATGACCACTGAAATTAATTTCACAAAAATTGTTCAAGACCTTCTCGAAGGTAGAACGCAAAACGAGCTGCAAGATATTACTGGTGTGCACCAAGGCGTTATCAGTGATCTAAAACGCGGCTTACCAAAACCAAACCTTACATATATTAACGGCGCTGCACTCGTTAAAGCTCATCAAGAGTTATGCCAAAACAAACAGCTAGAGGAGGCTTAATCCATGTACGACAACCCAAAGCACATTAAAGACCACAGGGTCAACGCTCGCTTCAATGATGATGAAATTGAAGCGATTGCTCATGTAGCTGGCTTAACTGGCTTGCAAAAAAGCACGTTGGTTCGCCAGGCCACATTGAGGTTTATCGAAGAGCTTAAAGCAGAACTTAAAGGAGAGTTTGACCGAGATTACACAAACTTGAAAGACGCAGGTTAGCCCACTTTTGGTAACCGCAGAATAGGAGGGGCTTATGCCTGATAACGATCAACCGTCTTTTAGCGAGGATGAGTTAGAGGATATCAAGCGAGCAGCAGAGATTATGGGTATGACAGTCGATGAGCTTGTAAGCCATTCGACAAATAGGTATGTCAAGCGCGTAAAGGAAGATGCTCGAAAACTAATTTATAACCCGAAAGCAATAAAGATACTCAAATGATTTTCGGTAACCGAAAAGGAGCTAAAAGTGGAAACAGTAACTTTCTCAGACGGTAGCAGCTACCAAGTGCCAGTTAAGGAGATTAAGCGATGAGCCTTAGCCAGAGTTATGACGAAGAAGAATTTATCCAAGAGGTGCAAGCGGCTCATAAAAAATACCGCGACCACTACAAACACGAAGTTAATAAAAGGAATGAGCAAATGGCATGGAATGAAGCACAAGCAAATCAAGCAATGGCAGCGACGATTGAGCAAGACCGCTTAGCCGAAAGACAGTTAGCAGCTAAAGAAGCTAACGAAGCAGCACGACAGCGCAAACGCGACATCAATGCTCAATTTTGGCACAGCATCAAGAGCGTCGTCTTTATCATCTCATGTGCGGCAATCGCGGTTTATACATTAATTCATTTTGCGTGAGGTCGGCATGGCAACGAGTCAATCGGAAATCGAGCAGCACATTAAGCGACACGGTTTAAAGCAGCTCACCAGTCAGGACAACACAGGTCTTTTCTGCAACTCAAATCACTACAGCAAGAAAACTAAGAAGATCGTAATTAAACAGACCAAAGAATGGTCACGGATAAAGAAGGAGTTTAAGTGTGGCAAATAAGGCAAGGGGTTTAAACACTCACGTTGAGCATAGACGACTTATCAAGGAAGCAATCAGGCTGTTAAAAGAAGGCAAATTGATAAACGAGAGCAGCTTAAAGGTCGATAGGCAGAAGTTTAAAACGATGCTAGTGACCATCAAAGGCGAGCACAACATGGACGTACTAACAATAAATAGAGGCCATAGAACGATTGGCTGGATTTTAGCAAGCGAGGTTATTTACAAATGAAAATCACAAAACTGGATAGCTTTGGTGAGGGTTTTAGAGTTGCACCGCGCAAGCCACACAGAGAAACACGCACTTTAGGCAAACCACTGACTCGCGCAGAAAAGAAAATGCGAATTATCGATGTTTGTATAGGTCGATTAGAAAAAGAAGGCTTTTGTTATACCTCGTGTTTTCAAAGCAAAAGAAATAAGCGTAGTGCATTGGATAGCATGTGGAGAATGAACAGGGCTGGAACAATGAATCTAGAGAAAGTGTTTGACGATGAAGGCTTAATCATTGGCTACAAAGTCATCAAGCAATAAAAAAGCCCTAATCAGATGCAACTGACTGGGCTTCAACAAACAAACTTAGAAACTGGAGTATAGCACATGAATATCGAAAATATGACAAGTAGCAAAGAAATAACTAGAAGTTATGGCATTGGTCACGGTGACATATTGATCAACGTCAGAACTTTAATGCAGCAGGGTGTGATCAAGTCCGTCGTAATGACTCGCTACCAAGCTGATCAAAACAAGCAATTCTACGACATATTTTTATTCCCCAAAAGTGAAGTAGCTTGGTTGGTGGCTAAGTTGAAAACCATGCCGAGCAAATACCCTGTTAGAACTATCACAAAAGACATGAAGTCTTACGTCTTAGACATGTTTCACCACAAATGCTTTAACTGTGAAGCTACTGAAAATCTTGAAATTCATAAGATGGAAAACAATGGCTTGATATGCGCTAGCAATCTGTATGTCACTTGTGATGACTGCTTTGGGGGTGTGATATGAAAGCCATGAAAAAAGAGGTTTATCAAATGGAGAGGTTCACAGCAAAGCCGAAATGGTGGGGTAATCTGCGTCATAAATCAAAACTAAAGGCTAGTGAGTATTTAGTGCTAGACGTAATCTTTGACAAGACTATCGATTGGAATAAAACAACAGACAAAATCTCTATCTCTCAGTTTCAAAAAGAACTTGGTTTAAGCAATAGAAATATTATTGATAGCCTAGAAGGACTCAAGAAAAAAGGCCTTATTTTTATTCTAGGTCGTGAGCGAAAAGTAAACACGATAAGTATAAAAATGCCTTCTTGTGAGAAATTTGCACTAGCTGAAACTGGTGAAAAAATATCACAAGCTAAAAAACCAACTGGTGAAAATTTTTCTAAAACTGGTGAAAAAATATCACCACAACTGGTGAAAAAAGTTCACACACACTATAACCGATACCACTACACGATACCTTATATATGTGAATTTCAAAAAAATCAAAGAGAAAACCCATGTAAGGAATTTACTAAGAAAGCACCAAAGCAGAAAACAGATAGGGAGTTATTGGTGATCAGCTTATTCAGAAAGTGGAATGAGTTATCAGGTCAAAACATACGCCCTTTAGAAAAACGTCTTAGCCATATTAATGCAAGATTGGATGATGGATTCACTCCTGATCAAATAATTGAAGCAATGTCTTTTGTAGCTACAGATCATTGGCATGTTAGAGAAGGTTTTAACACGATTGAGTTGGTTATCAGGTCGACTGATCAGTTGGAGAAAAAACTGCTTAAAGCTAAATCGTCAGTAAATAAGAAAACGCACGATAGAGCTAACGACAAACTCGCAGTAAACAACAACTGGGCAGGTGCTAACAAATCGAACATTGTAGCGCCCAACACAAATATCGACGACATGTTAGGAGAGCCAACATGAATTTATCAGAAATGATCGCAAGCGGTATGGATTTCAGTCCAAAAGACGTAAAAGCAGAATGTGATCAACACGGATTAACTGATCATTACCAAGTGGCAAGGATGAACCCAGTCTGCAAACAGTGCGAAGCCGCACAAAAAGAAAAGGCAGCCAAAGAGAACGCTGACGAGATTTACCGAAAATACAAGTCAGTCATGAAGTCAAACGGAGTTAATCCAGACGGCAAACGTTTTGATGAATGGTGCTTTGATCAAGAACAGGTAGAACGCCAACAGAAGATCATAGACACGCTGCAAAACATAGCAGAAAAGATCAAGGTTGTCGGCGTTGATGGTCGTAACGGCAAGATACCAAACATCATGCTAGTGGGCGGTACAGGATCAGGTAAGACGATGTTAGCTAACGCATTGGCTAAGTTGGTATATCGCAAAGCAGCAGCTCTAGATGTATCTAAGAACGTAGATGCTTACCAATCTGGCAGATCGTGCGCTCAGATGATCACATCAAGAGACATAACTGATCAGGCTAAGGCTACATGGAGCACTTATGGCGATAGCGAGCATCAATTGATAGAACGATTGTCAAACATGGAGTTGCTGATCATCGATGATTTAGGTGATAGCGATACCGCTAGCAATGAGGCTATGGCTGCAACTGATCGAGGCCGTGTCGGTCAGATCATTAATAAACGCTACCAAAAACGCCCAACTGTGATCACTACCAATTTAACGCCCGACCAAGTAGTTGATCATTTAGGTGATAGGGCTTGGGATCGGTTGCAAGAGAACTTGATCATTATTCAATGCGACTGGGCTAGCTATCGTCAATCAGTGGCAAAGGTGGCGTACTTATGATCAGCCACAAACCAGTACAAGCAGGCAGCGAAACGGATAAGCAGATAACGGCCAAGTTAGCAGAATTACGGAGGATGAGCGCGTGAGCAAGAAAAAGAATTACACGATTATAAAAATGTTATGTCACTACGAAGATGGACGTACTCAATCTTACGAAGGCGGCGATACGTGTTTAGGTAGCGGCTTGTCATGTAGTGGTAGAGATACTTTAACGCTAGGTGACGTATTAGATGCTGAGTGGGTAAAAACCGATCATAGCTTTGGTAGTGGTAAATCTTGGCATATTGACGGACTAGGTGCTTACGACAATTACTGCCATAACACGCTAGTCATATCGTCAAGTTATCAAATGGATAAATTCAACAGTCGCTATGTTGAGTACGAATTAGATATATCGGCAGGGATGCACGGCGAAGACGGCTTGTTAAAAACTTATCCGCCTCGCACCAAGTTAGACGCGGTTAAAAAAGACGCGCTACGGATTGTTAGGGAGGCTTACGAGACTGGAAATGGTGCTTTTTTACCCGTAATGCTTGCGGTGCCAGAGCTTGCGGCAATTGTTATGTAAAAGAGGAGGCTTGCGCATGAAAACCAACCGATACAACGACAAAGTGGTGCAAAAAGAAGAATGGATCAAGAGCGACACAGTTGTTATTAGATATACGGACGGCAGCAAAGAAACGATGAGCCGCAAGAGTTTTAACCAGATTATTAGGGAGGTTAAGTGATGGCTGCAATATTACTAGACAAGATAACTATCGATTTGACGAACTCAAGCGACTATAGCAATTGGCACAACGACGCAGCAGTAATGAGCAACTACCAAGGCGGTGATGAGCATAATTTGCGAATACAGGTAGGTAGTGATGATGTGACGATTAGAGCGCCACTCAACGTCATGATGATGATTATGGATGCTATTGCAGCGGATATTAGCTACAAGACGCTACCAATGATTACCGCAGAACACCCAAACGAAGCCGATTGCTTTGACGAGTATTTTGATATTGATGGTAATTACGTGGACAAAAGGGAGGTTAAGTGATGGATAGTTTAAAAGGAATTGAAAAGCAGATTTACAAAGAGATTAGCAGGATTGCTGCAGAGCTAGAAGTTATGCCTGAAAACAAAGGCATGACGCGAAATGAGTTGGTAGCGAAAGCGGTTGATACTTACTACGGTGCAAGCGAGGTCGCGAAATGACCGAACTATCAGAACAGCAAATACAAAACAAGATTATCCGTGACGCTAAGAGAATACCGTACAAGGGCAGAACGCTATCAGATTACATCGTCCATGCAGCAAATGGCGGAAAGCGACCAAAAAGAACGGCAGCAGGTCTTAAACATGGTGGGGTGCGAAAAGGCTACCCAGACTTGATTGTAGATATAGCCCGTAATGGCTACCACGGCCTCAGGATTGAGCTTAAAGATGAAAGTGGTGGCGTAGTATCAAAAGAGCAAAAGGAACGCTTACAGATGCTCTCAGACGAAGGTTATCTAGCGGTGATACGAAGTGGTTATCAGGCAGCGTTTGACGAGATATTGGATTACATGGGAATTAACCAATGAACATCGAATTACTAAAGCAGCTTAAAAAAGACACGGACGCGGCGATCAAAGCTGAAAACGATTACATAAGGAAGTCTGAGCGGTGCCGATTGTTAGGTATGGACGCTAGCGAAAAGCAGAGAAGCAAGGCGACCAGTGCAATGCACGAAGCAGCGTTTGATTGCAGACGTTGCGAGGATAACTTACACGCCACGCTTGTTGACTTGGAAATGACACCGATTGGCAGCCGTGGACGGTACGAGCCAAGACAAAGACCGCAAGGCAACGGTGGTATTAACGCGCAGATGATGTATGCACCACGAAAACCGCAAGCATTGCAAAAATAACAAGGGTACACGCTTAGTAAATCGCTTTTAGATGCAAAGGTACTACAAGTTATTTGCGAGGCTTATACGAGAGATTTGATGATGATGCAATTTTACAGAGTTGAAATGATAAATGATGAGACAGGCAAGCAACGAGTCATGTTTGTTCAAGCTCTAAATAATCCGAGACACTCGCTAGTAAAAATTGATGACATGCGTGTTTTTTGGTGTGTCCAGCTAACTTGCGAGCAATACGAAAAACAAAAGAAGGAGTGGCAGCATGATTGAGCCGAAAATAACAATGATGAGTTATCGAGACGGCAAGGTGCTAGGTAGAGTGGTTGTAAACGGTCATGAGATAGCCGTACAGCCGTTTGAAGTTGCAAGTGATGCAAGTGCTAGTGAGAAAGAAAACAAGCTGATTGAGCGAGCGATTAGCGTTAAACGAGCAGCAGCCGATAAGCAAGAAAGCAAACTAATGGATTGGGTGAAGGGGTAGGTTATGAGTGATGTTGTGATTGAGATTGGCAGTGAGTGGGTAGAGAAGAACGACAAAAATAGCCTAGTGATACTGCGTGAGTCAAAAAAAGATAATTTTCAAATCAAGACTGGCGAAGAAGGTGAATGTTATATATCACGCGCTAATTTATTGGCTCATTACAACCTAAAGGCTGACATGGTAAACCACCCACCACACTACAAAGATGCAAGCGGTGTTGGTTGCACAGAGGTTGTTAAGCACATGATGTACTTCGGTGGAGCGTGTTTTAAGTATCTCTATCGCTGCGGTAACAAGTGGGACGATATTGAAGATTTAAAGAAAGCAGTTCGATGTGCTGAGTTGGCAGATAGCGATAGATTTATAACAGATGAGTCTTGGCTTCGAGCAATGTATCAAGTTGCTAGTCATCGTGACGGAAATATTAGAGATGCGATGTTCTCTATTTGGTCACAGCAATGGGAGTATGTAATTGAATTTATCAAAGCTGAAATCGCAAGGCTAGAAAGTGAGCAATAGAGATTCAAAGCGGCTTGATGCTATCAGGGCGCTTTCTTGCTGCCAATGCGGTGCTAGTCCAAGAAGTCAGGCAGCGCATAGCAATTTTGGCATTCACGGCAAAGGCAAAGGTATCAAGGCTGATGATAAATACACGATTCCGCTGTGTGTAACTTGTCATCAAGGACTGGATCAAAACCTATCACAGCAGACAAGACAGCAGCAGTTGGATTGGTTCAATAAAAAATTAGCGTTTATAAATGAGGTGCTAGATGACATCGAAAAAGGCGAAACCTCTATATTTTAGATTGGTGAGTGACGAGGTGCGTGATAACTGCGTTAAGGCGTTGTTTATGGCTCAACAGAGCAGCGAGGAGGTGCTGGAGGTAGTAATTCAGCCTGAGAGCCGTAAGCGGTCACTAGCGCAAAATCGTTTGTACTGGAGCTGGGTTACTCAGTGGGCTAATCATACTGGGGATAGCGAGGATAGAGCGCACCATATTTTTAAGTATAAGTTTTTAGTGACCATCTTTTATCGTGATGATGAGCAATACGCCGCGATGTGCGATTCGGTGAAAGTGCTAAAGGGAATTGACCGGGGGCATTACGACAAGATAGCGGCTCATGTGATTAGACAGACCAGTACGACAGACGCAAGCGTTAAGCAGATGACCGAATACTTAGACCGTGTAGAGCGTTACTGCTACGCAAATGATTTTATGTTAACGACACCGCAAGAACTTCAATGGGTTAGAGAAACGGAGCAGGGCAAATGAGTGATTTATCAATAACGGATTTGATGTTCGCCTATGGTGCATGGGTTAATGATGATAACAGCGACTTAGGGTGCAAGAGTCCAAGTCTAATGCTCATCAAGTCAGCACCTAAGCTGTGTAAGGATAGCGTAAAGCCGTCTAGTCGTCGCACAGTGAGTTATATTAGCGATGAAGATGCACTGGCAGTCGATAGAGCGATGAACGCCCTTATGCGGCATTCTGTGCATCTGCATAATATCGTGACATATCACTTTATCTACAATTGGAGTGAGCGCAAGATTGCAAGGGATTACTGGTCAGACTTTGAATATCCAAACAGTGAGAAACAAGCAGGTGTCTATCATGTGAAGCCACTGCTCAATCTAGGCATAGGATTTGTCAGTGGTGTATTAGCAAGAGATATAGCGTAGATAGGGCTTGCATTGTTAAACAGTGTAGTATAGTATTGATATACGCTGAACAGAATAGTGTAAAGCGGTGTTAAAATATGCAAGGTTAAGCCAATCGCAGGAACGAGAAAAGCTGCGATAGGTCGGATTGGGAGTTAATAATAGGCTGTTGGTATAACGGTATTACAAGGGTCTCCAAAACCTTTAATCGTGGTTCGATTCCACGGCGGTCTGCCACATTAAGTGCTCATATCTTAGTTGATATGGGCTTTTTTTTATGTATTTTGTGTTACAATAGACAGGTCGGCTAGGTGTTGGGGTTGCTCCTAATGCTGAAACGCTTTTAACCTGAAAGTTGCCGACGCCTTCCATCAGGTTGTAAATAACAGAGGTGTTATTATGAGTAAATCATTTTACGGTGTCGGCTACAATTCTAAGCGCAAGCATAAAACCAAAGTAAATGGTAAACATACCCTAGCTTATGAAGTATGGAAGGGTATGCTTATGCGATGTTATTGCCCAAAATACCAAGCTAAAAAACCTACATATAAAGGCTGTGGTGTTTCAGGGGTTTGGCATGATTACCAAAATTTTGCAGATTGGTATGAACTACATGATTTCTCTAAGAGCGGCTACCAACTAGATAAAGATATTTTATTTACTGGTAATAAGATATACAGCCCCGAAACTTGTTGTTTTGTACCGCATGAGATTAATTCTTTACTTAATAATAACAAAGCGTTAAGGGGGTTGTATCCCCAAGGTGTTTATTTTGATAAACCAATGAATATGTATAGAGTAAGATTAAATGTAAATTCTCAATCTATCCACTTAGGTTACTCTGACTGTCCAAATGAAGCGCATCAAATTTATATCGCAGCCAAAGAAGCCTACGTTAAAGAGAAAGCGCTAGAGTGGCAAGATAGAGTTGCTGATGATGTATTTCAGGCACTCATGAATTGGACTTTTGATAGTTAGCTATCTTAATTAAGTCACGAGAATTATCTCGATCTGCAAGCCCTACATTAATTTGTGGGGCTTTTTTTATGCCTATAATTTAGCGATGGACTGCTATGAGTAACTACGACAAATCACATGAGTGGGTTTATAACGAATACCACAAGACGAAGAACGTCGTCACTAAGCGATCTTACTTAGACATACTTAAACGTCGTGCTAACAACGGCAGTAAGAAAGCGGCTGAGTACGTTAGCTTGATAGAGCAATCATTGATTAGTAGATAACCACTTTGCCCACATTGATTTGATGGGCGTTTTTTATATTAACGCTGGGAGGCGACATGACAGACGAAGCGCCTAACAGCGATAAGAGTAATGCAGGGCGACCAACTGACTATAAGATTGAGTTCAATCGTCAAGCTGAGAAGCTATGCTTACTTGGTTCAACTGATAAGGATATGGCTGATTTCTTTGATGTGTCGGAGTCAACAATCAACCTATGGAAACAGAAACATCCTGAATTTTCGGAGTCCATAAAAAGGGGCAAGATTTCAGCAGATGCAAATGTCGCTAGTCGATTGTATAAACGTGCAATTGGTTACGAGCATGATGAGGACAAGATATTCAATAACAATGGTGAGCCGTTGATTGTGCCAACCATTAAGCATGTGCAGCCTGATACAACAGCCGCCATCTTTTGGCTAAAGAATAGACAGCCTAAGATGTGGCGTGATAGTCAGAACATCGACCACACGACCAACGGCAAAGACTTGGAAACGGTTGTTAATAATTTCAACGGTGACGCTCAAGCAGCAAGCCAAGCGTATCAGGATATTATGGGTGGTAAATAATGCCTATCCCTTTTGCATTTGATTTTAAAAACCCTGATTACGCTCAAGTGTTTGAGTGGCGTATTGAGCGACTACAGCGCATTAGACAAAATCCTGATTCATTAGCAGCCCTAAAAGCGTTCTACAAAGACAATCCAGCTCAATTTATTATTGATTGGGGTGTGACTTACGATCCACGTAATATTGAGCGCGGCTTACCATCATACATACCGTTTTTACTGTTCCCAAAGCAAGAAGAGTGGATTCATTGGCTGATGGACGGTTGGAAGTTGCAAAAGCCGTCCATTACGGAGAAGACGCGGGATATGGGTATGTCGTGGCTCATGATGGGCTTGTCGTGCTCACTAGGCTTACATAATCACGGCTTATCTGTCGGTGTTGGTAGTCGTAAAGAGGAATACGTTGACCTGATTGGCAGCCCTAAAGCGTTGTTTGAAAAAGGTCGTATGTTTTTAAGTGGCCTACCTCCTGAGTTTCGCGGTGGTTGGATTAGAGAAAAGCACAGCCCCTTTAAGCGCATTATATTGCCTGAAACTGGTAGCGTGATTACTGGCGAAGCGGGTGACGGTATTGGTCGTGGTGATAGGGCGTCATTGTATTTTGTTGATGAGGCTGCTTTCTTAGAGCGGCCACACTTGGTTGATGCTTCACTATCAGCTACCACCAACAGCCGAAATGACATATCTACACCCAATGGCAGCAATAACTCATTTGCCCTGCGCCGACACAGTGGGCGTATTCGTGTATTTACGTTTCATTGGCGTGATGATCCGCGCAAAGATGACGTGTGGTACAACAAGCAGTTGGATGAGCTTGATGCGGTCACAGTGGCTCAAGAGATTGATATTGACTACGCTGCATCAGTTGAGGGTGTGTTGATACCGTCGGCATGGGTCCAGTCTGCTATCGATGCTCACAAGAAGTTAGGCATTACTATCAGTGGCAGTAAGATTATGGCGCTCGATGTGGCAGATGAAGGTGTTGATAAAAACTCTATCGCTGGTCGTCATGGCGTTTTGCTCAATCACTTAGATACATGGAGTGGCAAGGGTTCAGATATATTTGCCACGTCTAAAAAAGCAGTCGAGGCAACCGCTGATAGTCAGTCGGAATACTTTTTGTATGATGCTGACGGACTGGGCGCAGGTGTCAAAGGTGATGCTAGGGTGGTGAATGAGCAACGATTAGGACTGCCTGATGTTGATGCTCATCCTTTCCGTGGTTCGGCTGGTATCTATAAGCCTGAGCGTGAAGACATTGTTGGCAAAAAGAACAGTGACGCTTTTGATAACTTCAAAGCTCAAGCGGGGTGGGCATTGCGTAAGCGCTTCTTGTTGACGCACAGGGCCGTTGCCGAGGGTATGGACTTTGAACCAAGCGATATCATTAGTATTGATAGCACGCTTGAAGAATTATCTACTTTGACAACTGAGCTTTCACAGCCAACCTACTCAAAAAATAACGCAGGCAAAATATTAATCAATAAGAAACCAAAAGGCACGCCATCGCCAAACCGATTTGATGCGGTGATGATGGTGTTTTCCGACAATATGGTTGAGAAGAAATCCAATAAACGACATAGAGCCACTGCTGGCAAACGGACGTATAGATGAATGATATAACTGAAAAGCCGCGTTACCGTGTCACAGCAGGTAAGGCGCTAAGCCAAGAGCAAGCAACTGACTTACGAGGTAAGACTTTTTACCGTTACCTGATCCGTACTGATACTGACGAGATTCTTAAAAAGGCGGGTATCAGTCGTCATGCGCTAAAGACATTACTTACTGACCCAGACATTGACCAAGCGATTGACAGACGTGAAGAAGAGTTAGGTAGTGCTGAGTACACGATTACACCAAGCGAGGGTGCTGTTGCTGATTTTGTCTATGGGCAGTTAGACCTGCATCTTGAGACGATATTACAAGGCTCATCGCTTAGTAAGTGGTACGGCTATGATGTGATTGAAATGCTGTGGGGTAAAGATAGTAATGGGCGTAATGCAGTCAGCTCGATGATGTCAAAACCTATCCAGTGGTTTGAGCCATTATCTGGCGGTGCGCTGCAATGGTTTCCGAACGATGGTAGTCAGCCGGTCATGATTAGTGATCAAGCTGACTTTTACTATCGCTATCTATACCAACAGCACAAGCCGACATATCTAAACCCTAAAGGCAAATCATTATTAAGCCGCGTGTACTGGCTGCACTACTTCAAAACCAATGGCTGGCGTTTTTGGTCTAAGTTCTTGGAGCGGTTCGGCTCACCTTTGCTTATTGGTAAGACTGATGCGACTAGCGATGCTGATGCGCAGGACTTTGCTAATGCACTACTAGCGGCACATAACTCAGGCGTCGTGACTATTAACACTGATGAGGATGTGACAGCGGTAACTGGTGGCAGTAATGGCGAGGCATTTGTTAGCTATGATTCAGTGGTTAAGCAAAGCATCACTACTTACTTGTTAGGACAGACGCTTACCAGTGGTACGGATAAAGGCGGCACTTACGGCCAAGGTGTCGTGCACCAAGAGCAGCAAGAGATCATCTTTAGTAGCGACCGTAAGCATGCGCTCAAGGCCGTTCAACGATTCATTGATGTTATCTGTACGGCTAATGGTTTCGAAGCGCCTGAGTTTAAATGGGTGGCTAAGAAGTTCATTAATCAAGAGCAGTTAGACGCTGACAAGAAAGCACATGACATGGGCGTTCGTTTTACCAAGTCATACTTTGTTGATGAGCATGGTTACAACGAGCAGCATATCTCTCACATGGATTACGGTGATGGACAAGGCGCTGTTAAGTTGCCAACGTCGACACAAGCCAATCGTTATACGTCCATGGCTAATAAAACGTGGCTGCCATTTAAAGCGGCTGACGACGATAGTCAATTTACTGACGAGCAGCAAGAGCTTGAGCAAGTCGCAGATGATGCGCTTGAATTGAGTTTACAGCCTTTTGATTCTAATGCGGTGCTATCAGCTATAAGTAATGCTACTGACGCTGACAGCTTACGTGAGTCGCTATTTAACCTATGCGGCGAGGGATTGGCTGATAGTGATTTTACTCAGTTAGTTAATACAGCTTTAGCGGTCGCTGATTTACATGGTTTTGCTGATGAATCGAGCGAGGTTTAGTGGTATAATAAACCATATAAAACAAGGGTTTAACTATGAATAACTTGATTTTTAAATTACGCGCATTTTTCACCACTACTGTTAGAGTTGAAAACGTACTGGATAAAGCCGAGGCGTTTAGGATGCACCGAACCAGCTTTTTTAAAGTCGTTCGGTTTACAGTAGATGATGAGTTGTTTTGTTTTTACCCTGTCAAGGAATTTATAGGCGTTACGGCTGTTTATTTATTTGATGAGAAAAACCACAAGCTAAACCTTTACAACCCAAAGGGCGAGCTGGTAGATAGCGTTCATTTTGAGTTTATCCGAAAGGATAATAAGAACAATCATAAAGGCGTGGATTACTACATAACCCCTAGCAATATACCTATGGACTGCCAGTACAAAGACTTCTTGTCTATCACTCATGTAAAAGCTAATGATGAGCAGGACTGGTATCGCAATGGCACAAAACTAAATCCTGAATACTGGAACGGCGTACAAGACGCGCGCGAACTAGAGGATTATTACAGAGCGCACAACACCAGGAGTTCGATGAGCCATATTGATAGATGGCTAACGCTCAATAAACACAGATAACCTCTCGAATTCGAGACCTTTAGATAAACCCGATATCGGATATCCGGCATCGGGTTTTTTATTACCTAAAATCCAACCGTTCGGAATTTCCGGATAGTTCAAAAGAACAAACGACATCACCTAACCGTGGGGTTTTTTATTACCTAAAACAAAGTGAGTAAGTAATGTTTGACGTAAAGTTTATCGAAGCCATTGCTTACGCTTTAAATCGTGAGGTTGTGCTACCAGATGAATACTACGACCGCATGACACCTATACAGCGTCAGCAAGCGGTATCTATCGCAGGACTTGGGCAGACTGAGCAGATTAAGCATGTGATGGGTCTGGTTAATGACCAATTAGTTGATGGCGGTACGTTTGCAGACTTTCAAAAGGCGGTCAAAGACGGTGACATTGATATTAATCTGCCAAAGCATCGGCTAGATAATATTTTTAGAACCAACATACAAGGCGCTTATGGCCGTGGTCGATGGTATCAGCAGCAACAAAATAAAGATGAGCGTCCGTACTTAATGCGCGACGGTATCAATGATATTAGACAGCGACCAGCTCATAAGGTGCTAGATGGTGTAGTTAGACATATTGATGATCCATTTTGGCAACAGCACTATGCTCCATCGGGCTATCGCTGCCGGTGCGTTTGTCGCTCACTCACTGAGTCTCAGGCTCAAGCGAAAGGCATAACAACCGACGATGATTTACCGAACGTACCAAACGATAAAGGTTGGATTGGCGGCACACCTGCTCAGTACACAGGCAACATGAACAAGCTAGTCAACGATAAAATAGCTGAGCTTGCTATCACATACTACAAGCAGTCAGATGCGATATTGGAAGCAAGACAACGTATTGAAGCGGCTATCACAGTGATGTTGGCACAGCCGATACCTGAGCTTGCGACATTGATTGACGAAGCTAAAGAGCTGATTGAGGAGTAAGGGTCATGAATAAGCGCAAACGAATACTAGAGGTGATCGCGCTGATAGCTGATATAGCATTTACCATCTACACCAAACGCAAGAAACAAAAACAAGACCGCCGATAAGGGCGGTTTTTTAATGCCTGAATAACAGGAATGAGTATGAACTTACAAGCAAAGATTAAGCGCGATATTGACAGCCATGAGCGCATGGCTTGCCACGACATACAAGGTGAACTTGCGTCTATCGACTTCAAGGCACTATCACGCTATGACGATGACGATAGCGAAGCGGCTTATACCGTTGAGAATGGCGTAGCGACTATTGATGTGCGCGGCCTGCTAGTGCCTGAAACGTCTAGCGACTATCGCTCATGGGGCGTGACAGGCTATGCAAACTTAGCAGACTACATACAGCAAGCTAATGACGATTACACGGTGACAAGCATTGTCTTAGACATTGATAGTGGCGGTGGTTATGTCGCAGGACTTGACGGTATCACTGAAACTATCTACCAGTCTGCAAAGCCAGTTGAAACGTTTGTTAGTGGCGATATGTATTCAGCCGCTTACTGGTTAGGTGCTAGCACAAGCAAGGTTACAGCGTCTAAGCAATCAGGCATTGGCAGCATCGGTGTTTATGTGGTCCACACCGAAGAGAGTGGATGGCTTGAACGCTATGGCGAAAAGGTTTCATTGTTCCGATCAGGCAAGTGGAAGGCCGCGTTCAACTCATTCATGCCGCTGACAGACGATGAAAAGCAGCGCCTACAAGAAGGCGTCGATGAATCAGCTAGTGTCTTTTTTAATCATGTAGCAGCACAGCGTAATGTTGATGCCAAAACCGTCAAAGGCTGGGAAGGTGACGTGTTCACCGCCGTTAAAGCCAAAGAATTAGGTCTAATTGATGCAATTGCCGATAGCGTAGCAGTGTCAAGCAGCACCAATCAGAGCAATACAAATCCAAAAACCGAGGGGGAATCAATGGATTTACAAGAGGCGCAAGCCAAAATTAAAGAGCTAGAGGCATCTGAGGCCAAAGCTGTACAAGAAGCTGCTGACGCAAAAGCTGCTGCGCTTGTAGCGCAAAACGCATTAGCACAGTCGCAAGCATCAACACGCCAAGCCGCTATCGATAAGCTAGCCGCCGATACTGGTCGTGAGTTTACAGACGAGCAAGTAACTGCGTTTAAAGCAATGGACGACGCACAGTTTGCTGTAGCTGAGTTTATGGCTAAACCTGTTGAAGCAAAAGCACCTGATTTGCCAGATGGTTTGGATAAAGCGCAAGCAACCAATGGCCGCGAAGGTGGCGAAAGTAAAATTCTAGCAGCTGTTGAAGCAGCTAAAGCACAAGGAGCTAAATAATGGTTGATTTCAACTATACAACTGAGCAGCCGTTAACGGTCGATGTCGCACCTATCACTGATAGCGTAGTGCCTACCACTGCTACAGCGTACAAACGTGGCGACTTGTTGGTGATTGCTGCTGGCACCAACGTAGCGACTCACAGTAATACTGAAACAGGCGCACAAGCTGATTGGCACGTCATCTGTCTTGCTGACGTAACTGCTGAGCAGGCAACAGCTAAAGCAGCTGCAGGTATTGAAATGCCTGTATATGTTGCGGGTAAGTTTGATGTGGATCAGGTCAAGCTGAACGGCACAACACTCGATGCGACTCAGAAACTAGCGGCGCGTGCATACGCTAAT
>TARA_R110002051_G_scaffold324332_1_pt1 | contig 24354 bp, 23 predicted proteins | sample TARA_R110002051 | Tara Oceans TARA_R110002051 (sample SAMEA4397023) | marine metagenome | biome: Polar Biome; feature: [MES] marine water layer (ENVO:01000295) within the mesopelagic zone...; material: water (ENVO:00002006), including particulate matter (ENVO:01000060) such...
TCGCTTCTTCACGATGCTGGGCACGCTCGTTCAGGGCCGTGTTTCGCTCGATGGTGCCGCAGTGCTCGCGAGCAAGCTGGCCCTCACGATTGCGATCAAGTACGGCTCGGAGCGCCGACAGTTCACGGCATCCAGCGACACCAAGGAAGAAGTGATTCTGGACTACCAGCGTCACCAACGTCGACTCCTGCCGCGACTCGCACAGACCTACGCGATGTCGTTCGCGCACGAGGAATTCCTCGACAAATTTGATGGCGTCTTCTCTGGTCGAACCGACACTGATGCCGACCGCCAGGACCTCGAAACGATTGCGGCAGCGCTGAAGCCGCTCAGCACGTGGGCTGCCCTCGACATTCTGCAGGAAGCCCGTGAGGCGTGTGGTGGTTCTGGTTTCATGGCCGAGAACCGTCTCACCCAGATGCGCGCCGACATGGATGTGTACGCCACCTTCGAGGGTGACAACAACGTGTTGCTGCAGTTGGTTGCCAAGCGCCTTCTCACCGACTACTCGCGCAAGTTCGCTAGCGCAGATCCGGGAGCGCTCGCCCAGTACGTTGCCGATCAGGTTAGCGACGCCGCCGTGAACCGCACTGGCTTGCGCCGTTTTGCGCAGAACGTTGTTGACTTCGGTTCCACCGCCCGGTCGATCGGGTATGTGCGCGACACTGATTCACAGCGCCAGTTGTTGACGGATCGCGTGGAGACGATGGTGGCGGATGTCGCGGGCAAGCTGCGTCCGGCGACGAAGCTTCCGCAGGCTGAGGCTGCCGCTCTCTTCAACAGTCACCAGAATCAGCTCATCATGACGGCCTACGCGCATGCCGAGCTGCTGCAGTGGGAGGCGTTCACTCGGGCCCTCGAGAAGATCGAGGATAAGGACACCGCGAAGGTCATGACCTGGTTGCGTGACCTCTTCGGCTTCTCGCTGATCGAGAAGAACCTCGCGTGGTACCTCATGCACGGTCGCATCTCGACGAACCGTGCTCAGGCGATCACCGACTACATCGATGACCGCTTGCTGCCGCGCTTGCGCCCGCAGGCTCTGGATCTCGTTGCCGCGTTTGGTCTCACCGACGAGTTGGTGCGTGCACCGATCGCCTCGGGTGCCGAAGCCATTCGCCAAAACGAGGCGCGCGACTACTACGCCGAGCGTCGCGCATCTGGCGAGGAGCCGGTGCACGAGAAGGATCTGAAGCAGAAGAAGCGACGCTAGCGCGCTCGCCCTCCGAAATTTTTGGAGGCTGCCGGCTCAAACACAAGGGGTGTTGTCGGCAGCCTTAACCACTCGCAGGTTGGGTTTGCTCGGAGCGCAGCCTTGCAACTGCGAATACTGTTGCGCTCGTAAGTACGGCGGCGACAGCGATGATTGCGGCAACCGCGGTGGGTTCTGAGATCCGGTCTCCGGTAAGCCTGCCGACGGCGACCCACGCGAGCCCCCAGCTGAGCGAAAGAGATGGCGCAAAGTGGGCGCGGCCGCGAGCGGCGAGGGCGATGCCCACTGCTCCGGCGACGATGATGATGGCCACACCCCACACGTCTTCGTGGATTCCGAACCCGGAAAATCCGATAGCGACCAGCCACGCCGTGATGTTCGCTGCGGTCGCAACACACACCCACCCGAGATAGAGGCCAATGGTGCCATCGGTGACGATCGCATCGATCGCGCCAGCTGCGGGCAAGTTCACGGTGGTCAGGTATGCCTTGATGAGCACAATCAGCAGCAGGATGATCACGGGAACGCTAAGTGCAAGCAGGCCGTATTGGATGGAGAGAATCCAGACCGCATTGAGAACCAGCGAGGCAGCAACCCAGTAGCCGACGCGGCGGTGCAATTCGGTGCTTGACTGCTTCGGCAACATTTGCCATACGGCGTACGCGATGAGGCCGAAGTAGATGACGCTCCAGATGCCAAACGCTGAACCGGCGGGGGCGATGACGGTGGCGTCGGCGCTGAGCGCACCGCCCGCAGCATCCTGAATCGGAGTCCCGCCCGCGGCACCAGAGCCGACGAAGGCCCCGACGAGGGCGAAAACTGCGCTCGCTGCGACGGTGATCTGCCTGACCACATCAGTGGATTCACGCATCACGTTCTCCTTCGGTTGGCTCTTAGCCTAGAACTCCTGCGCAGGAGTCACCGAAAGAATCGCGGGGTTGTTAGTGCGTGAAGCCGGCGAGCAGACTCGGCACGGCAAGGTTCACAAGAAGGATGACACCGGTGAGCGCAACGATCCCGCCCATTGCGACGAGAGCAAGCTTGCCGAGAACGGCGACAACAGAGATGGTCTTCATGCTCTAAGGGTAGCGGAGGAGCGGATGCGAACTGCCACCCCGGCGGAGAGAGTCACGACCGCACCGCCGATGATGGTCGGAACCGTGAGCTCCTCCCCGAGAATCAGAGCGGCCCAGGCGATGCTCAATACCGGTTGCACCAATTGCACCTGGCTGACCTGCGCCATCGGCCCGATTGCGAGTCCGCGGTACCACGCGAAGAAACCGAGGAACATACTCACCACGGCTAAGTATCCAAACGCAGCCCACTCGATAGGTTCGGCGGCCGGCGGCTGTTGGATTGCTGAGATCACCGCGAGCGGGATCTTCGCCGGCGCTGCAGCAGCTGCTGACCAACTACTTCGCGGCACGCACTGTGAAATAATGCCGTGAACAAATTTACGAGCTCATTTTGACATGACTCCTCGAGCTCACACCCTGCCTCAACGGCAAGGTCGAATGCTCACACCGGATCGACTCCGAAGAGTTACACCTGCTCGTCGAAGATCTAGGTCATCGACGGTGTCATTCTGCAAAACGACGGGCTCCAGCACCGGAAGGACTACTTCAACGACGATCGAGAAAGCTATTCGTACCAGAGTTGTTCGAGGCTGATGGCTATGGCTGCGCCCTCGTCCAGTCGGACTTCGGCGATATTTGCCCAGTCCCGCTGCTGTCCGTCTGTACTCCGAGAGAGTATGACCTCGCTCGCATCCCCTCCACGTGCTTAGTCGTTGAGATTCGACCGGTAGTCAAAATGAGTCGACCGCATCGATCAATTCTGAGGAAGACGTTTCACAGCCATCAATCAACCTACTTATTGGAAGATTAGTCGACGGCAACAAACGTTGACGAGTCTGGACGGGATCCGCCGTCCCGCAAGAGATTGGTGTCAGATGAAGTGTCCTAACGATGGCGAGACGTTGCTTCTTTCCGAACGATCCGGAATCGAGATCGATTACTGCCCGCAGTGTCGAGGAGTCTGGTTAGATCGAGGAGAACTCGACAAGATCGTGGAGCGCTCGCAGGCTGAAGCCTCCTCGGCTCCATACGAGCAAGAACCGCCTAGGCGAAGCAGTGGTCACGGTCATCAGAGTCACGGGTCGCAACGCGAGCAATACGGCAGACGGAAGGAAAGTTGGCTCAGCAACCTGTTCGACTGAGACCAGAGAGGGAGCTCGGGTTCCGCCCGAAAGAGAAGCTCGCTGTACTTCGACAACTCGAGGAATTCGACGGCAGCGTGGCGGCGAATTACCGTTAGTACACCGGCACCGGGACCGCGTATTTCACACGGCGCAAACTGATTGAAGATGGGCGGTTCGCAGAACTGAGCAATCGATTCAGCGTGCCGCACCATTCGCCGTACGCGTCGTAGCCTGTGATAATTTAGCGCGTCCGTAGGTCGCGCCTCAGGCGCGATTCGGATCGCACTACGTTGCCTCGTATGTGAAGCGCACTGGTGCCATCACGATCAACCTGCCCGGCGATGGACGAACCGGAACGTAGTCGGGTTCAGTCGGCCCCAGCGTCCGAGCGCTACAGGCCATATGAGATCCAATGCTCAGGGCACTAAGCCGGGGGCTACCTAAATTTCATGGATCATGTGCTCTCTAAGCTGCTGTTCGTTGACGAACGAGTCCAGACCGACGACGGTAAGGAATTCGGCCGAATCTTCACCTGGTGTTTGTTCAACACGGGCATCAGGCATCCCTATTTCAGGTCAGCCACGCCGCTCTGACGCCCCACGGCTGAACGCTCACGTCGCACTCACCCCGAAAGGTTCAGCCGGCTTCAGCGTCGACGGCGTGACCCAGCTAAACGTTGAAGGGCTAGCGCCCGCACTCCACGCTGCGATAGTGGTTCGGCTAACAGAGCGTCTGACCGCTGAATGTTCCACTGGGTGCTGTAGGAGGCGCTGCATGCAGCATGATCGTGTGGTCTACGTGTTCGAGTCCCAGTTCCAACAGAACTCGCACATGGGAATCCGCGAGTTCGTAGTGGGCTACGCGTCCGCTCCGGTGCACCTCGACGACTCGGTGCGCACGCAACAAACGAAGTGCGTGGGACGCCGCAGATTCACTGAGGTCGATGGCTGCAGCCAAATCACGAACACACATAGGACCGTTGAGTAAAGCGATCAGGATCCGAACTCGGCTCGGCTCGCCCAATAGTTTGAATACGTCAGCCAAGTTTGCGATGTCAGCTTCCAACGGCATGTTCGATCTAGCAGTCTGGACATGCTCGGCATTTACGGTGCGCGCGAGAGCGATCGCGGGTGGAACCCGAGGCACCGTTTGTCTGTCTTGGTTCACTTTGCGTCTGCTCATATGTCCAACTGGATACACATTTCCTCCATAACTATACTGCGTTGGTCGTCTCGTTGTACTCTCTCGGTTCACATTGGATTGTTGCGTGAGAGATGTTGTAGCGCTCGTCCAGCAGTCCGAGAACCGCATCGAGTACATCCTGATAATCACTGTCGGAATCGATTGCCACATGCCCGCTGGCGCTTTCCAAACCTGACGTGATTGTCCACACATGCAGATCGTGCACCTCTGCCACCCCCGGAAGTGCCAGAATCTCGCGACGAATTTCTTCGATATCAAGATGCGGAGGGGCGACCTCCATCAGGATCCGCAGGGCCTGACTCGTGAGCTTCCAGGTACGAGGGAGGATGAACAATCCGATGCCGACCCCAATGATTGGATCAACGTATTGCCATCCCGTTGTATACAGGATGATTGCGGCAACGATAACTCCGACGGAACCCAATAGATCCGCGAAGACTTCCAAGTATGCGCCTTTGAGGTTTAGGCTCTCCTTGGACCCCGCCATCAAGAGTCTGAAACTGATCAGGTTGACGACTAAACCGATGAACGCCACGATAAATAGGGGCAGTCCTGGCACTTCGGGAGGATTGCTGAAACGCTTTATAGCCTCGATGAGGACATACCCTGCGACAGCGAACAGGAGGATACCGTTTGCTAGGGCGGCGAGGACCTCAAGCCGATAAAAGCCGTAGGTTCGTTGCGTCGTGGTCGGCCGAGATGCCAAGGTTATCGCTGTCAATGCCATGCCGAGACCAAGAACATCGGTGCCCATGTGTGCGGCATCGGAGATGAGAGCTAGTGAATTGAAGGTGAAACCGGCGATGAATTCGACAATCATGTATGTCGCCGTCAGCGCGAACGCAATGAACAGCGGTTTGCGATGCTGCCCAGCCGCGCTCACTGCAGAAGCATGTGAATGATCAGAGCCCATAGCTCAGCCTCTCCCTAAAAATTTGGTGTGGTCCGTCTCCCTAGAATTCCCGCAGGAGCGCGATCTTGACGTTGGCAGTTCGATGACTTCCATTCGAGCCAGCGCTCCAATAAATCTCGATCCCATATCTGAACATTCTTGCATACTTCGCAGGCGCGCTGTTGTTGGTGGTCGTAGTCTGCGGCTCGCAAACTCCGAGGCCTGTGGGTTCGGAGAGCATAAACAGGCACGCGCAGAGTATCCGAAAGTCGTAAACGGCGATAGCGAGAGGGGGTGCTCAATCAAGATGGTCGCTACGGCGGGTTGAGCGATGGCGACGTAAAGACCGAGAGACCAATGTTCGCTGTATTCGATGAGTCGAATGCATCGGCGAACGCCCCGCCAGCAGCTGCCGTTTTGGGTGAACGATACAAACGGAGCACTAGGCCACTGCAAGAAACATCGTCGCGCTGGAGCCCATTGATCCGAATCAACTGGAGAGAATATTTCGCCTCCGTGTGCACGAACCTAATCCACACGCTAGCAGGGCCCCTCGTCTCGGCCAACATAGTGACCACATGCTCGGCAGAGAGTTGGATGCCGGAGCTTGCGCTCGGACTCCTTGCGACCGATCGTTGTAACTACAGTGCAGCCAGGAGCTCCTTCATGTAGGTCATTTCGCTCTTCTGGGTGCGCACCATTCTCTCCGCAAGAGAGGTTACGACCTCATTGGTCGACCGGTCGAGGAGTGCTTGGGCCATCTCGACCCCGCCGGTGTGGTGCGCGATCATGAGCTTAAGGAAAATTGCGTCGGAGCTATCAGTGCTTGTCCTCAGCTCCTCCATCTGCTCAAAGGTGGCTAGGCCGGGCATCACCATTTCCGAGTGGGGTGCGGAACCCATGTCGCTTGGGCTGCCATCGAGCGTCGGCTGCATCATCCATGTCATCGAGGGTTCGGCGGAAGCTTGCGGCAACTTCCACATCGTCAACCAACCGTACATTTGGCCCGCCTGCTGCCCCTGAGCGGTAGCAATGTCGTACGCGAGCGTGCGGATCTCTTCGTTGTTGCTCTTCTCGCGGATGATCATAGACATTTCGATCGCTTGCTGATGGTGAACCTGCATGTCACGTGCGAAGCCGGCTTCTGCGCTCGTCGTCGATGGGGTTGATGGTGCTACCGGGAATACCAGGCGCCCAAGAAAGATCCCAGCGATCAGCAACAGGACCGCGGCGAGCACTGCGGCGACTACTTGCGGCATAGGCCGCCTCAACGGCGCATCTGCTGCGTCATTCACGCGATCCGCCCTGGGCCATCGATCGCACCGGAGCAGGAGGCACCCGCCTCAGGCGCGTCGCCGCCCTGCCAGAATTTGTCGACGAAGTCCTGAAGCCGAGGATCGTCAACGCCGTCCAGCTCTACCTGATTCGCCCACGCCGAGATAACGACGGGGGACTGAAGGTCGGACATGGGGGAGAGTACCGAGAAAGTCGACGGCACAGCATCCTGGAGTGCCTTCAGATCGTCGCCCGTTACCTGATCCGGGTTGTATGTGACCCAGACAGCGCCGTGCTCTTGTGAATGCACGGCGTTCTCGTTGGGAACGGGTTCGGTGTAGATTCCGCAATTGAGCCAGGCTGGGGCGTGCTCGCCGCCGGCGGGAGGGCTCTGCGCGTAGTCGACCACGCCTTCGACATGTCCTGCGACGACATCGGGATAGTTCTGCAATCCGGTGATTTCGATGGCATCCGGGCTCACTTTTGGGGTGCCGTTCGTGACAACAATGGTGACGATCAGGGCCAGAACACCGACCGCTGCGACTATGCCCGTCACGATGCCGATTAGGCGATTGCGCTTTTCCGCGGCCTGCTTCTTTTTGAGAGCGGCGACCTTTACAGCACGATTCTCAGCACGTTGCTGCTTCACTGTGAGGTCTTTGCGGGCGGCGGGAGGCATCGGTGACTCTGAGTTGCGGGGTTTCACTGTGAAGATCCTGTCATCGGGTTGGTGGGCAGGGAAGGCAATATCTATGAAGATTAGTCCACTCAGTTTGTGAGGAACGCCAGAGACGATCTACCCGCCGAGAACGTCATAGCAGGTTCGCGAGCAGAACTCTCGACGTACCGCGAATGTGACGAGGACGAGGGTTCCCTTGACGGTCGTTGAGCAGGGTCGCGCCTGAAGCGTTCATGGTTGCTGAAGATCAGTAGCGCTGCAATGGAGCTGACACACAGTGATGCTCACCCTTGCTCATACCCGCAAGTCGCAACATCCCGAATTGGCGCTATAATCGTCAGATGACGATTGAAAATGAGGCCCAAGTGGGCGCGTGCGGACAGCTCAATCCTGCCGTGGCGCTGTTCAATTCCCTCAGCGACCCGACCCGCCTTAGCATCGTGATGCGAATGACCGGCGGGGAGGTGCGAGTAGGCGATCTCGTCGGCGAACTCGGCCTAGCCCAGTCCACGGTGTCGGCGCATGTGGCGTGTCTGCGCGACTGCGGCCTTGTTCAGGGTCGAGTACAGGGACGCAGCGTGTACTACTCACTCGCACGCCCGGAACTCATGGACATGCTTGCCCAGGCCGAGGTCCTCCTCGCTGCCACCGGTAGCGCGGTCAGCCTGTGCCCAAATTACGGCACGGGCAGTGTCGGCGTCGCCTCACTTACGAAGGAGAGTGCCCGATGAGCGATGCCTGCGGCTGCAGCGATGAACAGGCCAAAACCGGAGGAGCCAACGAACCAGAGAAAGCCGTAGGATTCTGGCACGTGACCGAGATCCGGGCCGCTGCGATTTCCGGTGGGCTGCTGATCGTGGCGTGGATCGCGGGGTTGTTGGGTGGCCCGCAATGGCTGACGCTGCCTCTGGAAATCGCGGCGCTGCTAGTTGCCGCCTGGACGTTTGTCCCCTCCACAATTCGGCGTCTCGCGAAAGGCAAAATCGGGGTCGGCACGCTGATGACCATCGCTGCCGTCGGCGCGGTCGTGCTCGGGCAGGTCGAGGAAGCGGCAACCCTCGCCTTCCTCTACGCGATCTCCGAGGGGCTAGAGGAATACTCTTTAACGAAAACCCGCCGAGGCCTGCGCGCATTGTTGGATCTGGTCCCGGCTGAGGCGACCATCCTGCGAGACGGCGCGGAAGCCACCGTCGCCCCGACAGAGCTCGCCCAGGGGGACCGCATGGTCGTCCGGCCCGGGGAACGCTTGGCCACCGACGGCAGGATCATCACGGGCCGGACCTCCCTGGACACCTCGGCACTGACCGGGGAATCTGTCCCGGTTGAGGCCGGGCCTGGAACCGAGGTCTATGCCGGGTCCATCAACGGAACAGGCCCGCTCGAAGTCGAGGTCACCAGCACAGCCGAGAACAACTCGCTGGCGAGGATAGTCCACATCGTCGAGGCCGAGCAGTCCCGCAAAGGCCCGGGCCAGCGCCTGGCCGACTCGATCGCCAGCAAGCTCGTTCCTGGCATCCTGATCGTTGCAGCCCTGATAATCCTTTACGGCTTCATCGTCGGCGAACCGCTGCTGTGGTTTGAGCGTGCCCTCGTAGTCCTAGTTGCAGCCTCGCCGTGCGCCCTGGCCATCTCAGTACCTGTCACCGTCGTCGCTTCCGTGGGTGCGGCCACCCGCCTCGGGGTGCTGATCAAGGGCGGAGGTGCTCTCGAAACCCTCGGCAGGATCCGCACCATCGCACTGGATAAAACAGGAACCCTCACACGCAACAAGCCAGCCGTGATCGACATCGCGGTCACCGAGACCGCGACCCGCCAGCACGTGCTCGCTCTCGCCGCAGGCCTCGAATCCCGCAGTGAGCACCCTCTGGCTCGCGCCATCCTCGCTGCGACCCTGGACCGTGCGGCCGTCACGGACGTGGACGCTGTTCCCGGTGCTGGCCTGGAAGGTCGGCTGGAGGGTCGGATCGTCCGGCTCGGGCGTCCGGGCTGGATCGACGCCGGGCCACTGGCCCCCGACATCGAACGGATGCAGCATGCGGGTGCCACCGCGGTTTTAATTGAGGACGACGGGCTGGTAATCGGTGCGATCGCGGTCCGTGACGAGCTGCGTCCCGAGGCCCGCGAGGTCGTCACCCGGCTCAAGGCGTCCGGCTACACTATCGCGATGCTGACTGGTGACAACATCATCACCGCCACTGCACTCGGCAAGGCGGCAGGCATCCCAGAGATCTATGCGGATCTGCGCCCTGAGGATAAGGCGGAGATCATCCGCACGCTCAAGGCCCGACAGGGCACCGCGATGGTCGGCGACGGCATCAACGATGCTCCGGCTTTGGCAACGGCCGATACTGGCATCGCCATGGGCGCCATGGGGACCGACGTCGCCATCGAAACGGCGGACATCGCTCTCATGGGCGAGGATCTTAACCACCTGCCCCAGGTGCTCGATCACGCGCGCAGGACCAGGGGCATCATGTTCCAAAACGTGGGTCTGTCCCTGCTTCTGATCGCGGTGCTAATCCCCCTCGCACTTTTCGGGGTTCTGGGTCTTGCCGCAGTGGTCCTGATCCACGAACTTGCCGAAATTGTCGTGATTGGCAATGGCGTCCGGGCCGGCCAGATCACCCGTAAAACTACCCTAAAGGAAAGCCAATTCGCCTCGGCTTTGGAGTCGACCGTATGAGCGCCACAACTTCCATGCCCAAAACACCCACCCGATCCGCGCGCAGGATTAGAACCGTGCTGCTGGTCAGTGCGGTACTCATAGCTGCCACCGATTTAGCAATCAAAGCACTCGTCGAAGCGCTACTTTTCCGTGGGAACGTCGTCGACCTGGGACTGATGAACATTAGGCTGCTCTACAACTCGGGGGTTGCGTTCAGCCTTGGGACTAATCTTCCTGCCGGGGTTCTCATCGCGGGAACCGGCCTGATAATCATTGGGCTGATCTGGTACACGGTCTCTGTTGCTCCGACCATGACCGCGCTCTCCCGTGCGGGCGCGGCGCTGCTTCTCGGTGGTGCGCTTGGCAACTTCATTGACAGGCTCGACGGGCGCGGTGTCGTCGACTACTTACATACCGGCTGGTTTCCCACATTCAATCTTGCCGACGTATTCATCACCGCAGGGGTAGCACTGTTCATTTTAGGTACGTTGCTGTCCCCGCGAACCCAAACCCGCCGCTGACCACAACCCGAGTGCACCATAGGACCCGGCCGGCCGAGCTTCACCGCTGCATGGCTGCTAGTTTGCACGGTCTAACTGCCCAACGAGAGTTCTTCTGCAATTCGATCACGTAGCCGACGATCTCGGTTCAGGGGAATCTGCGAGTTGGTGTGCAAGTGCAGTTTGTGATCATCGTTCTGGTGCTCAGTGAAATCCGTCAGCCAGAAGTTATTCGGTCCGCTGACAGCGAAGCATTGACTACGGTGGTACCCGAACTTCAGGCCTCCGTGGATCCAACAAGGCCCAGTGGACGATGGGGGCCCCGGGCAAGCTATTTCAGACGTCAACTAGACGGCGCAGCAGACCGCGTCCCGCCCATGAGCGACCTGCTAGCCCACGCCCGAAAGACAAATTCTCGGGTCAATTTCCTTGTTGCGGACCGTTGCTCCCTTGTGAATAAGCATCATCTTCTTTGGCGATTCTCACCACGGGCGTCTGAGTTCACGATTACGTAGTTCCGCGAGGTACTCGTTATAGGCGTCCAGTTCGGTATCGCCGTGCACATCGGATCGCCGGTCGGCTAGAGCCGCCTTCGAGGTATCGTCGTGGAACCACCGACGAAGGATGTAGAGCATCATGAGGACGGTAGGAGCTTCCCCGTATGACCAGGCAAGCCCCCCTGCGATGCCCTGATCGGCGAGCGGGTTGACGCCCATTGACGGTGGAGGCGTGCCGAAGGAGTCGGCAAGCAGGAAGGGGCTCATCATGACGATTACACCGAAAAACGCGTGAAGTGCGACCTCGGCGGTGAGGTCAAGCACTCGGGCTGGGAACGACATCCGAACAGGCAGCGGGTCGTCGCTGAGGATAGGAATTGTGAAGAGAATTCCCGCGGCGAGGAAACTGAGTTCTAAGCCGAGATGGCCAAACGGAAGAGCGAGAATCAGGTCAGCTAAACCTGCGAGATAAAGACCATAGAAGAAGAACAAGAAAAGCGGGACGGTAACGACAGGATGCAACAGCCACCGGCTGCCTCGGCTTCGGAGTCCGATGAATGCAAAGCGGAGCACAAAGCGCCCCAAGCCGTGATGAGGGGTTGCGCGAAGGAGCAGCGTTCCTGGCAGTCCAAGTATGAGTAACGGGGGCACAAGCATCATCAGGGTCAACTGCTGGAACATGAATACGGACAGCATTACGTAGCCATAGCCTTCAACGCCAAGTCCCGTGACAATGACAATTATCAAACATCCCAACAGGAACGTGAGAGTTCGCCACACTGGCCACGGACGTCCGCTTGCCCAAAGCCGAACGGCTCCCAGCAAATACACCGCGGCCAGTGCCACGCCAATGATGGGGATAAGAGGCACCGGTTGGAGGTCGAAAGCGAGGAACTGGCCAAGGCTTGGAGGGGAATCAGGAATGCTCACCCAGTCGGCATTCATACTTGCGGAGCTCCATTCTTTTGGCGTTCGCTGTTGCCCGGCATCAAGGAATTGGCAGGTCCTCTGAGAAAAAGTACGAGCGTCCGAGGGCTGGCCTCACCAGAAACTGCTGAGGCAGCGACAGCGTTGAGTAAGCGACTCGAAGAAGTTGGCATGGTAGAAAACGGTATGAATAAAATGGAACCTACGAACGAGAGGCTGTGCGTCTGCGATCCGAGACGACGACACCGGCCCGTGGCGTTCTGCTCTAGCTGTAGTCGATAAATTGAGTGAGTGGAAGGTTTTCGTTGATCCGAGAATTATCTCACAAACTCATCAGTGGCTGAGGCTATCGTCTTTCTGCATCGTTGGTTCGGTAGTCCCCACGATTGCGGTGGTCTGCACGAAAGGTCGCGGATGTTCAACAGTTGGCGACGTGGACGCACCGTACCCGCGAATATCTAGCTCGCAATCCCTAGGGTGAGGGACCGTTCGGCTATTTGACAGCTTCGAGGTACAGGTGGCCATTAAGCTAGTACTTTGTGAAAGGAGAGGGACGGCTTGATGGGTGAAACGCTGGCTTTTTCGCACCGTCCGCAATCCCGCTGGAGGCGCGTCGGGATTGCCCTCATCGTAGTTCCCGCGGCTCTCATCGCCCTACTTGCGGTGCACTTTTTCCTTGCAGAATCTCAGGTGCCAACACCTCACGCTGTGAGTTCTTCAACTGTGGGGTCGCCAATACTCTTGGCAGTTCAAGGGGATTCTGCTTTAAGTGATGTGTGCATAGAGACCTGCGGTCCCGTCCACGACCTGGTAGCTGTGGCATGTGTGCTCGCACTTTTAGTCTCGGTGTTTTTCATACTCTTCCACTTTTTGCGCCTCGATTTGGAAAGCCCGAGGCAGGTATTCCAGAGCGTAATGCAGCGCCTTTTTGTACAAGTTCCGGCGTCTCGACCTTCGCTCCTGATCCTTTCTATTAGTCGAACCTGATTCGCGTTCGCCCAGCTGTGCTACATAAATTTCGCACGCGCTGAAGCGATTCACGACATTCGACCAATAGAAGAGAACGTGATTGAGGATTAGAACAGTCGGACCCGTAGCCGCTTTGCCCGACACGGGCTTGGTTCTTTCGGGAGCCCAGTACAGGCACGTGATGCCCAGTCAGTTCATCCTCTTCAGCACCATCTTTTCCGGGAGTGCCGCCCGTATTTACTCTCGGCGCCACTCGTCACGCAGTTTGGACACAATGAACTACCGCAACCATGCTCCTCGGGGAGCAGTTACTCGTCGCCAAAGTCTCAAGTTCGAGCGCGACGCACAACGCTCGCGAGGCCGCAGATCCTCGGAAACGTTGGCCCGTGCAGCATCACCACGCCGCCTGCCTGAGGGGGCAACTACTTGGCGCCCCGCGCGCAGCGGTGCTAGGGGTGGTATCGCGATCATTCTAATCGCGTTGCTGGCGGGCACGTACCTACTACCGGCGTACGCGACGCCAGAGAGCGGCGCAACCGAAGTATTTGCTAGCCAATCTGTGCCGATACAGTCGCTGAGTGTCGCGGACACACGCCCGACACGACAGGACGACTTTCCGGAACGTGATAGCTTCAGCGCAATCAAGGCGGTCCCTGGGGCAGCACCATACTCGCTCACTGCCGACACGTTCACTAACGACCCAAACTCGCTGATCCAGTGGCCTTTCTTGGTGGGGGCCCCAATCAGCAGCGGGTTTGGATACCGCACTTGCGATGGATGCCCGGTCTTCAACAAAGGCATCGACATCACTCCTGGATTGGGTACTCCGATTCAGGCCATCGCCGACGGCATAGTCACTCAAGTGGGCGCAAATGATGCGGACTACGGGACCAACCTCATAATCACCCACCAGATCGATGGTCAGATTATTAGTAGCCGGTATGCCCACATGGTCGAAGGTTCATCGCCACTAGCAGTTGGCGACAGGGTTTCAGTAGGCGATCTCGTCGGCCAGGTGGGTAACACGGGCATCAGCACTGGCCCTCACCTGCATTTCGAGATCCTCCTTGACGGAGTCACTCCGACTGATCCGTACGTCTGGATGAAAGCGAAGATTGGCTCGTAAACAGGCCCCAGACCAGCACCGCGCTTCACGACAGCACTCACCCGATCGAAAGGAAAACCGCCACATGTTTCCGTTTGCGATTCCCGGTCCTGAAATTGGTTTCATTGAGATCGGGCCGGATGGGTCCGCTGCACGGGTAGGTGACATCTGAGTTGGCTAGCCAGAGAGGGTGGCCTGAAGGACGTTGCTGTGCCTAAGCCCTATCCCCGTGATTTCCGCGACGTCGTCGTTCGTGTTGCGCGTAACCGTGAGTCTGGTGTGACGATCAAGCAGATTGCGTAAGACTTTGGTGTTCACACGATGACGTTGCAGAAGCGGTTCCAGCGGTTCCACGGTCGATGACGGCTCGGAGCCTTGTCAGAGCCAGACTGAGTCGACCGAGCTTCGAGAGGCCCGGAATCGAATCCGGCTGCTCGAGCGGGAGGTCGAAGTTCTTCGCTGGGCTGCGGTGTACCTGTCGCAGGCTAACCTGCCTGGAAAAGGCTCTACCCGCTCGTGAAGGAGCTCGCCGCTGACAGCATCGCTGCGGAGGCGTTGGAACTGTGCACGTTGGGCGCGGTGTCCGTGGCGGTGAAAATCCCCGCCTGATGCGCCCATTTATAACAAGTGATCCTCACGAACCCGAACCCGAGCTCGCGCACGACCTGCTCTTCGCCCGTGGGATAGAGCAAGTGGCCTCCCGACGCCAGCGATAGCACGCGTTAACACTGAGCCCTGACCCGGCCGCGAGGGCAAAGACCGCACCCCCCACGATCCAACCGGCGAAAAACTCCTCCGCTCTTTCGACTTGTACTGCACATTCTCTAGACCCGTCAGCCGGTTGACCATTACACCCTCACGTTCAGGGTGTTGCGACGATGACTGGAATTCAAGCAGGTTACCGCCGCCGACGGGACATGAGGGAAGTGATCGGCACGAAAGCGAGGTTCCTCACTGAAAAGTGAGTGCGAGGGGTGAGTTGGTGCCTCACGCTTTGTGGGCGCGAGGGCTTGCAGTTATCTGATCGTTTGGGCTCGACGGGTCGACGTTTCCAAGGGTGTCGTAGACGCGTTTGCGGCGCCCGTCGGCGGTCGTGGCATACCCGGTGGGCTTCTTCGTCGAGGTGAAGAAGTTCAACCGCGCCGAGACCACCGTGCAGAGCTCGCCAAGCAGGGCGAGCTCTGCACGGTGACGAAGGGTTTGTCCAGATCGCCCACCTCGGCCAGTAGCGGCAGTCACAAGCCGAGAATCACGGTCAGGCACTTCCCGCAGACATCCCATCAGCGCCCACACATGCTCCGGCAGCAGGGACTCGTCGCTGTAGCCCTTCCGGTCGCAGCCGCCGCTTACTGACCTGCTCGGCAGGGTCAGGCAGCGCCGAGCCAGTGCGCATCCGCCTCGAGCGGCTCATTCCCGTCGTCGCCATCACCTCATCAAGGATACGGCCCCGGTCGATCTTGGACGCCTGCCGATACGCAGTACGCAGCTTGTTCGTGACATGTCGCCTGGCGGCCATCGGAATTTTGCCTTCCACACAGGCAAGCTTCGCGCTCTAAGTAGCTGAGGCAGCAAGCAATCCCTCGCGCGCAATGAAGATGAGGCACGTCGGAAAGTGTTACTTGGTCTTGGGCTCCCGGTAGGCTAGCAGGCGCAGTGCGTTGGCCACCACCAGTAGGGTTGATCCCTCGTGGACCAAGACAGCGAGGCCGATCCCGAAGATCCCTGTGATGGTTGCCGGGATGAGGACGGCGACGACACCCAGGCTGACCCAAAGGTTCTGGCGGATGATCCGGCTGGACTGGCGGCTCAGGTTCACGGCGAAGGGGAGCCGTTCGAGATCGTCACCCATGAGGGCTACATCCGCGGTTTCCATGGCGACATCGGAGCCGGCCGCGCCCATGGCGATTCCTACGGTGGCGTTGGCCATGGCCGGTGCGTCATTGACGCCGTCGCCGACCATGGCGACCTTGTGTTCCCTGGTGCGCAGGTCGATCACGGCCTTCACCTTGTCTTCGGGCAGGAGATCACCGCGGGCCTCGTCGAGTCCGAGCTTCCCGGCGACCGCGTTCGCGACGGTTTGGTTGTCACCGGAGAGCATGATCATGTGACGGATGCCGGCGGCACGCAGCTGCGTAACGACCGTCGCCGCGGAGTCCCGGGGCGTGTCCATCAGGCCGAGGACGCCCAGGTACCGGGATCCCCGGCGGACCACCATGGTGGTCCGCCCTGCCGCCTCGAGCCGGGCGGTGGAGTCGGTGATGTTCTTCGTTAGCGGTGCTCCGTCGATTTCCGTGAAGAGCCGTTGCTTGCCGATGTGAATCTCTTCACCATCGATCAGTGCGCTGACTCCACGGCCGGTGATGCTGGTGACTGCTCCGGCGGAAAGGAGGGGTGTTCCGTCCAGTCGGGTGCGGGCCGCCGTCACGATAGCGGAGGCCAGAGGGTGGTCGCTCTGCGACTCGACAGCCCAGGCGACGCTGAGCAGCTCGGATTCCTTGACGCCGTCAGCCGGTTCGACATCAGTCAGCTCCGGTTTGCCTGCCGTGAGGGTGCCGGTTTTGTCGAAGGCAATCGCACGCAGGGTGCCGAGGTTTTCCAGCGGACCGCCGCCCTTGATGAGCAGCCCGCCGCGTGCGGCACGGGCCAGCCCGCTCAGAACCGCGCTCGGTGTCGAAATGGCCAGCGCGCAGGGGCTCGCGGCGACCAGAACAGCCAGGGCGCGGTACAACGTGGCGGAAAACGGTTCGTCAATGACAAAGCCGGCAAAGAGCAGCACGACGACGAGGATCAGCACGGCGGGGACGAACACGCGCTGGAACCGGTCCGTGAAGCGTTGGGTCGGGGACGTTTGGGCCTGGGCTTCGCTGACCATCCGCACTACGCGGGCGAGCGTGGAATCCTTGGACAGCCGGGTCACTTCGATCTCGAGTGCGCCTGGTCCGTTGACTGTGCCGGCGTAGATGCGGCTCTCCGCGGGTATGTCCTGTTCGACACGGGAATCGCCCGGCCTGATCGGGGCCTTGTCGACCGGGATGCTCTCGCCGGTCACAGCTGACTGATCCACACTGCTTTGGCCGACGACGACGAAACCGTCCGAGGGGATGCGAGTGTTGGGTTTGATGATGACGGTGTCACCAAGCCGCAGCTCCCCCACCGGAATCTCCTGTTCGGTGCCGTCGCGCTTCACGATCGCGCTCACCGGAGCGAGTTCCGCCAGGGCCTGGATGGCGCGCCGGGCGCGTCCCATGGCGTAGCTCTCCAAGGCGTGGCCGATGCTAAACAACGCAAGCAGCAGGGCGCCCTCGGCCAGTTCCCCGAGCACTGCGGCGCCGGCAGCTGCGACCAGCATCAGGAAGTCGATCTCGAATCGCTTGGCCATCACCGTCTGGATGGCTTCCTTGAGCGTGAAGTAGCCGCCGAAGAAATAGGCTGCGATGTACAGCCCCGTCGAGACGGCGTCCGGAACAGAGGAACTCAGCCCGAGCAAGAAGCCCGTCGCGAGGGTAAGGGCGCTCAGAACCGCGAAGATCAGTTCGCTTCGCTCACCGAAGATCCCGCCGTGCTTGTGATCATCCTTCTTGTGCCCTTCTGTCTCGTGCGCGGACAATGGGGCAGCACCTGACTCGAGCCTTTCTGTAGTGCCGGGCTGGCCGGTTCGCGGTGTCCCGAAGTGCTCGAGGAGTTCCAGGATCGCTTGGTCCGAGGTGCGGTCGGTGAGGTATTCGACGGAGACGGAACCGGTGGCTGACGCATGGGCCTCCACTACGCCGTCCAAGCTGCGCAGCCGCTGCTCGAGCAGCCGCGCCCGGGCCGGCCGCGAGATGCCGTCTACTCCGACGCTGAGGTGGCCGAAGTCGCTGTCCACTCGTGCCCCCAGGGACACGGTCAGTTCACGGATCCGCTGCAGGCTGATAACGTCCGGTTCGAAGTGCACGCACAGCTGGGCTGCTCCGGTGCCGTCTGCGCGTTTGACGTGGGCATTCATGACGCCCTCCCGGGACTGAAGACCGGCGGTCAGTTGCTGCACGCAGATGTCCTGTTCATCCAATGCCTCGGGTAGCACAGTGTTGAGGTCAAGTTGAGTGTCGGTTGCCATGAGTGTTCATTCCCAGTGTCAGGGTGGAGCCGGGTAAGGAGTGTTGGTTTAAGGCGTCGGGGTTACCCCAACAGGTTGCTGAGGAATCCGCCGCGCTTCCGGCGGTCGGTCCGCTCCCCGTGTCCTGAGTCGCGACCGTCGTGGCCGCCGCGGCGGCTGTCCCCTTGGTCTGGGTACTGGGGTTGCGGGTATCCGGGCGCGGGATTCCGGCCGACGTAGAAGGAGCTTTCGACGTCCATCGACGACTCGAGCTCGCCCCGATCCAAGAAGATTCCTCGGCGGCCGTCGCATTGATTGATGACGACACCGTTGCCTTCATAGGGGCGCAATTCCGCTCCGTCTTTGGGGCAGGTGGGAGTGGCGAGCGAAGGGTTCACAGTGACTCCTGATGGGTGGGTTCGGTAGAGGATTCGACTCCGGAAGGGCTTGAGCTAATAGCCGGGGAGTGACCGACATGGGTGATCGCCATGTCCAGCAGCATCCGGACGTGGCTATCGTCGAGCCGGTAAAAAACGACGCGGCCTGCGCGGCGGGTCTTCACGACGCGCTGCGCCCGCATGAGGCGGAGGGCCTGGCTAACCGAGGATTCGCTCTGGCCGCTCACTGAGGCGAGGTCGTGCACGCACACCTCGCCGACTTCGAGTAAAGTGGCGAGGATCCGGACGCGGCCGGGATCCCCCAGCAGCCGGAACACACTGGCGACCCGTTCAATATCCTCCGTCAAGGGCAGCGCCCCTTGGAGAACATCACCCCGTGCCCGGCCGTCGCCGTCCAGCGGTCCGGACGGGTTGGGAATGGACTGAAGTCTTCGGATCATATGAATATCTTATCATTTGATCAGATATGAACAAGGGGCTGGTTTGGCGGTAGGGCCGCACCACGTCCTTAGCACGCCCCAACCGACCCCAGACCAACGGGAAAATTGAACGCTTCAACCGCACCCTCGCCCAGGAATGGGCCTACTCGAGCAGCTACTCAACCCACAAAGCACGCGCAGCCAGGTACCCACACTGGCTCCACCACTATAAATACCACAGACCCGACCGGCATCGGCGGACAATTACCCTCAGACCGCGCCCACAACCTCACAGGGAATTACAGCTATGCCATTCAGCGCCCCAAGTCGTTGATCTATCGCATCCTGAGTTCGCGAAGATCCCGGACCTGCCGGTCTACGGAACGTCTCGCTGGCCTCGACCAGATGTATGTGTTCAGGTAATCGTGGCTTGAAATGACCTGTAAACGCTTGTCCTGCACCAGTGTGATGGCGCAGTCTCTCCACTCACGAACGGATTTTCCGTGAAGGCGTGGGCCCTTGTAGTCGGGGGACGTAGGTAGCGCTTTCGCACGAGAGCGAGCAGAGCGTCGGTGGTTATGCTCCTCCTCCAGTGCTGGTGTCGCTTGAACGTACACGCAGGAGCCAGCTTCGAGGCCCCGTCAAACAAGGGCGTGCACGACACAGCAAAACCGGAGCAAGCCTGCCTATGGTTGCCACCATGCAGATGACCACACCCGCCCCGCTGGCAAATAGACGAAACCGCTCATGGATCGCCAGGGGCGCAGAAGTGATAGTGCTGGCTAGCATCGCCGGCGCGACGCTCACAGGTTGTTCCGTGGTTTCCGATGTGGTTGCTGGTCAAGTCAGTGGGGCGGCCTGCAGCGCTGGATCTGGAGTCGCGGAACGGGTTGCCACGGACGTGACCACTGCTATCGGCGACATCGCCGTTGCCCCCGCCGCGGCTCTCGCGACGTTGAAGGCCGCCGAGGACGCGTTGGGGGTTGGCGTCCTAGGAATCACGGCCGAGCCCGCCGCGTCAGCTGTCGCGGACGCTAAGTCGACATTGGGTGAGCTCGTCGTGATTGCGCAGGACGCGACGACGGGTGTTCCAGTGGACCAAGAAGCCGTGGACACCCTGCTTGAGCAATTCACCGTTGACCTCGCGGGGGTCTGCTGACCCGAGGGCGCGACATCGCCGCGGCGGCGAGCGCGCCGAGACTCAACCCAATAGTTTGCCATTCGAGCTGGCGACCAACGAGGGTCGCAGATGTTGTCGACTCGATCAGGGGGCACGTCCTGAACCAGATCCAATGCTCGAATTCTGTCGATTGCCAACTGCTGGGCGCTCTGGTCGGTGCGTCCGAAGTCGGCGTTGTTGGAGGACGCGCACATCACACGGGCGCCGTCGCTGGCCGACTATCGCAACACCTGATTGTCGACGACGTCGAATCAGAGGCTGATCCCCACTGCAGCGTCGCCGATCGTGAAGATCGAATCCATGCTGCCGGGCGTGAAGTCCCTCTGGATCAGGTCGATGAGATCGGAGGCAAAAGGGCGCCAGAAATCACCGCCGCAGACGTACTCGCGGAACGGAACGGGACGGGACGTTTCTTATCCTAGAAGTCCACTGCGCTCTGGCTGGGGCCCCAAAAGGATCTCGGTATTGTAGGTGAGGCCAATGCGTTCTGTGATTCCCCAACCAATGAGAGGCGCGGCCATTTTTCGCGAGATATCGTCAAATATCGTCGCCATAGAGGTATCTCTAAGCGGACTGCGGGCTGCGGATGTCTCTGGCCACAGCACGACGTCGATGCGCTAACCGTAGAGATGAATCCTCGCCTAACGTCGTGCCGCGAGCAGATTTCCCGGGCCGCGGTCATCAAAGTAGCCGGTGGGCCCCGAACTGAAACACTCCTGCCGCGCCAGCAGCAGCGAGTACGACCAAGAAAATTACGCCAACGCCATACATACCAACCCAGCCGATAAGGAAGGACAGCGAGCTATCTGACTGCGACATTGCGACGCGTCCCCAAGGGAAGCCGCCGTACGGTCGCGTACAGGCGATCGCATCCCTCAGCAGCCAGAGCCCGGCGATAGTTACGGGCAGCAACCCCAGCCGTCCGAACGTGTAGGGCCAGACTTTCGGGAAGCGAGCGGTACGCAGGCGAAGTGGCCAGGCTTCCGGCGGTGAACCAAAGTGAGTGAAGTAGCACCAGTGCAGCCATCGGCAAACGACCGAGAAAGAGGAAAGCCTACTCGATGTGAGCTAGGTAAAAGGCGACCCCACCGATGAAACCAACCAGAGTCGCACCCCGACACCGCGGCCGAGTAAGGTCACCAGAATCATCGCGATAACTGGGAATGCAAGTACGCTGACTCCTCCGTCCGGGAATATTGCGCCCAAAGTTACCCCTGCTGCGACCGCGGAGATCATCGTGGCCACAAGCGGGAGCAGTGGCCTGAAACACGCAGGTCCTGCGACAGTCTAGCCAGCGATCATTCCACCGGAGCCCATCGTCTCGGCTCGCAACGAGATGCAGTTTCTGTGAACCGCCGCCCGGCTGTTTGCATAGGTCGAGGCCTCCTCGAGCCCAGGTCGCACGCGGGCGTACGAAGTTGTCATCGTAGATTGGGTGGCTGCTTGGACACTGCGACGTTGATGCACTAACGCTGGTGGGAGATAGGGGGCAGATTCAAGCTCGTGGCGCTTGTATCCTTGAGTGTGGACCTATCGCTGTCGCCTGACCTCATCGCCGCCTTCCTGACGCTTTTCGTGCTCGAAATCGTTCTAGGGATCGACAACGTCATCTTCATCTCTATCCTCGCCAGTAAGCTCCCGATCGACCAGCAAGCTAATGCGCGGAACCTCGGTCTGAGCCTTGCGATGGTCACTAGGATCGGGCTACTGTTCGTCGCATCGTGGATCATCTCCCTCACAAACGATCTCTTCGCACTGTTCGGGATGGGGTTCTCCGGCCGCGACATTATCCTCATCGTCGGCGGGTTTTTCCTCATCTACAAGGCAGTGGGAGAGATCCACGAAAAGCTGGAAGGCGCCGAGTCGGAGGGGGCTGCAGGGAGCAAAGCCGTGTCCTTCGGTGCGGTAATCGTGCAGATCCTGCTGCTCGACATCGTCTTCTCATTCGATTCCGTCATCACGGCGGTCGGCATGGTCGACAACCTTCCGGTGATTATCGCGGCCGTCGTTCTCTCCTTCGGAGTGATGCTCTTCTCCTCGAAGTTCATCTTCACATTCGTGAACCGGCACCCCACAGTGAAGATGCTTGCACTCGCGTTCCTCGTGCTTATCGGCGTGGCCCTGATCGCCGACGGCTTCGAGGCGAAAATCGACAAGGCCCTGATCTACGTGCCTATCGCGTTCGCGATTGTGGTTGAAGCGCTGAACCTTGTCTACAAGGCGAGGCAGGAGAAGCGGCGGGGTGAGGGAACGGAACCCGTGAAGCTCCGATCCGCCTACGTGAAATCGTCCGACGACGACGCTGTCGCTGCAGCAACCTCAAACGATCCGAAAAGCGGTTCCGTAACGCTGTCCCGCAAGCCTGTATCCGGCACCCACCAGAGTGGGTGAAAGGGCCAGCGCAAACCAGCTGCTCGTCTGAATCTAGAGCTATCCTCTAGGTAGCTAGCTGTATGGATCCACTCTGGAACCGTCAATACATACCTCAAGGTGGAGGTGGTAAAAGGTCAAATAGCCGGTGTCGCCAACCTGGCCGATCATGACGTACTGCCCACACCCCCTGTCCTGGCTCGCTGCCGTCACAATGCCGGACGAGGCAGCGATTATGGGTGAGCCATAGCCAGCCATGATATCGATGCCATTGTGGAACTTGCCACCGTCGCGCCACCCATATCCATCGTTTACGGGCGATTGGATGGCCACATCTCCAGCATTCCGGACTCCGCGGCGGACGTGACCTGTAAGGGCGAGATCGTCTCGATGCCGAAAGTATCACGTGCGTTGGGGCGCTTGGGAAGGTTGAGACTTACAAGCTTTGTGATTCGGGAGGCAGCGTCTCGACGGAAGCTGTCGTCAGGGTGGGAGACGACTGTTCGGGTGCTCCAAGGGCGACGACGGGTACACTAAGGCCGATCAGCAGCGCGCCAATGTCGCAGAACGTAAAGAGGGCGTTCAAGAAATCACGTTCGGGACGCGGGCGGTTGAGATGGACACTCTCGCCAGTGAACGACCAATTCGTGGATTGTCGCGTCATGCACCGGCCGGGCGAAGCATCATGGCTGAAGCCCGCTTTCAAGATCCCGAAGCTGTGGGCGGACTTTACGGACTCGCCCAGAGTTCGACCTGGGTTGCCTACTGCCCTCAGGGGTAGTTCCCGACATGAAGGAGGTGGAGCAATGTCGTTATCGCGAGTGCGACCGTTCGTTCGCTGCACCATGTGGAGGTGAGCGCTGCTGGCCCTCGTTGGGATACCCGCACGTCCTCTGGGATTCATAGCGAGGTACGCCCTAAGTTTGGAATCGGCGGTTTCTCCTGACGGAGATCACGGGCACCACCACTGGCCGATCCCTTCGCCGTTCAAACACATGGTGTTGGGATATTGAACCCCGCCTCGGACCAGTCGAGACCACCAACCATAAAATCCTCATCGACGGGGTCTGGGTCGGATCTTGGTGTCTACTGATCGCGGTCACCGAAACACTCGAGATCCTTGCCTGGCAGTAGCGCGCCCGTGAATCCACTGCAGTCTGGACGGCACTATTGGAACGCATCCCCGGCCCCGCGGTGGTCGCTGGTGATGGCGGTGCTGGAATTGCGTCAGCGGTGCACCGTGTCTGGATAGAAACCCGGACACAACAATGTCTGTTCCACGTGTAGGTGAACATTCGGCCATCTCATCCTTAGTATCCGCACCGACGCAGGCCGACGCCTGCGCGCATTGTCCCGAGAACTACGCAACCACCCGACCAAGAGCCAGCACACACATCTGAGACCGAGGAATAGCCCGAGCCGAGTTGCAACGACACCACCGCAACAGCCGAAGAAGGCCTCTGGGCCAGATCAGATGGGCAGGCAGGAGACATGACACACGCCCGAACCCATCCACACGTTCTGGGCCCATAAGCCAGATCTGCACGGGTACGATCTTCGGCACACGGCCGCGGTCATACTTTTTGTGCAGGACTCTCTGCTCCGGACGTGCACGCGATCCTCGGGCACTGGTCCCCCGCTGTGGCGCATTCGGCACTGAGCGGCGTCTATGCCACGAAATCGATAGGTCAACTTGAAGGGGGTGAAGAAGCCGCACAATCCAGCTACTGCTGGGAATCTAATGGTGGCTCCGACGGGCGTCGATCCCGTGACCTCACGATTTTCAG
>TARA_R110002051_G_scaffold17074_1_pt1 | contig 24241 bp, 27 predicted proteins | sample TARA_R110002051 | Tara Oceans TARA_R110002051 (sample SAMEA4397023) | marine metagenome | biome: Polar Biome; feature: [MES] marine water layer (ENVO:01000295) within the mesopelagic zone...; material: water (ENVO:00002006), including particulate matter (ENVO:01000060) such as......
ACCAGCGCGCCGGCGCGGAAGAAGGCATCGACGAGCGACAGGCCTTGCGACTGGGCAAGCGCTGCCAGCACCGGAAGGCCGGCAAGCAGCAGGAGGAAGAGCAGGAGGCAGCCGAGGCCGATGCGCCGGGAGACGGGGAAGGGGAGGTGGGAGGCCGGCGCGGACGCATGGTTGCGGCACAGCAGCAGCCCGGCCACGGCGCCGACGGCAATCGCTGCAACTTGCCCGACCGAGCCGGCCGCCGCCACGGTGATCACCACGGCCGCCAGCGCGATTGCCGCCCGCGACCGGTCCGGCGTCAGGCTTCTGGCCATGCCCCAGACCGCCTGCGCCACCACCGCGACCGCCACGATCTTCAGCCCGTGCAGGAGACCGAGGCCGACGGGTCCGTCGAAGGCAGTTGCCGCAAGGGCGAAGGCGAGGAGCAGCAGGGCGGAGGGCAGGGTGAAGGCGACCCAGGCCGCCAGCGCCCCGAGCGGCCCGCCGCGCAATAGGCCGAGCGCAAAGCCCACCTGACTTGAGGCCGGTCCCGGCAGGAACTGGCAGAGCGCCACCAGATCCGCATAGCCCGCCTCGTCGATCCACTTGCGGCGCACCACGAGTTCGTGGCGGAAATAGCCCAGATGCGCGATCGGGCCGCCGAAGGAGGTGAGCCCGAGCTTCAGGAAGGCGATGAAGACCTCGGATGGCGTGCCGCGGGTGAGAATGGTGGTCGAGGCGGACGGTCCGGACGATGGCGGCACGGACGGCTCCTTTGCGAGGTTTGTTCTTCGGTCACGGTCATGCGGTACCTTTAGACGATCGGCATGACAACCTGTCAGACAGACGCGCATCCGGGCGAGGATGGGGATCGATGAGCCGTGTGAGGCCGGGGCGAAGGCCGCGAGCGATCGGGACACCCCGCTTGACCTCGGTCAAGGTGCCACCGGATCTGCAATGAAAGTCTGCGTTACCCAGCCGGAAGGAACGCCATGCCAGCCAAGACGAAGGCCCAGTTGCTTGCTGTCGCCGAAAAGGAGTTCTCCAGGATCGAGGGACTGATCGGGGGCATCCCTGAGAAGCCAGCCCTCGTCAAAGACGAGGAGGATACGTCCATCAAGGATGTGGTCGCGCACCGGGCGCATTGGATCGGCCTGTTTTTGAGTTGGTATGCGGATGGGCGTGCGGGAAAGCGGGTTCACTTCCCGGCCGAAGGCTACAAATGGAACGAGCTCAAGCGCTACAATGCCGATTTGAGGGCGCGGCAGGCAGGCATCGGTTGGGAGGAGGCGCGCAAGCTCCTGGCCGACCGGCACCTTGCGCTGATCACCTTCATCCAGGAGCACAGCGACACTGATCTCTACGGCGCGCCGATGCAGGGAGCAAACAACGACTGGGCGCCCGGCCGATGGGCCGAAGCCGCTGGACCAAGCCACTACAGGTCTGCCACGAAGTATATCCGGTCGCGGCTGAAGGCCCTGCTAGACGGGCAGCCGACGGAATGATTGACATCATTCTAGAGCACGAGGTCTTTTCGTCCTAGCCTCCCGGCGAAGCGGCGATTAGGTTCGGTTTGATCAACCGGAACTCGCCATGTCCTTGCCCTTCGCCTCCGGCATCCACCACGTCACCCTGATCACCCGGCGGGTGCAGGACAATGTCGACTTCTACGTCGGCTTCCTCGGGCTCCATCTCGTCAAGCGCACCGGCGGTTTCGAGGATGCCGAGCAGCTGCATCTCTTCTACGGGAATGCAGAGGCGGAGCCGGGGACGCTCGTCACCTTCCTCGTCTGGGAGGACGGGGCACCCGGCCGCGTCGGCAACGGCCAGGTCTCGGAGATCGCCTTTTCGGTGCCGCAGAACGCCATCGGCGAATGGATGACGCGGGCGATCACGCAGCGTGTGCCGGTGGAAGGGCCGCTCCACGAGTTCGGCGAGACGGTGCTGCGGCTGAAGGATCCCGACGGGATCATCGTCAAGCTCGTCGGCAACGGTGCGGCCGAGCCCGCCGGGGAGGACGGGAGCGCCGATCTCGCCGTGCAGCGGCTGCGGGCCGTGACCATTCTGACCGAGACGCCGGAGGAGACCTCGGCCTTCATCCAGCGCTTCGGCTACCGGCCGGGTCCGGTGTCGGGGGCGATGCAGCGCATGCTGTCCGATACGGACGCGGTCGATATCCGCGATGCCACCGGCTATGTGCCGGGCGTTCCGGGAACGGGCACGGCCGATCACGTGGCCTTCCGCGCCGCCGATGTCGCCGACGTGCGGGCGGCGGAGGCGGAGCTTTCTAAGCGCAATTCCTCGCCGACGAATTTCCACGACCGCAAGTATTTCACCTCGCTCTATGTCCGTGAACCGGGCGGCACGCTGATCGAACTGGCGACCGACGGTCCTGGCTTTGCCCTCGACGAGGCGCCGGGGCATCTGGGCGAGACGCTCTTCGTGCCGCCGGGCGATGAAGCGCGGGCGGACGACCTGAAGGTGCTGCTGCCGCAGTTCTCCGCGCCGGGCGCGCCGCGCATGCCGCGCCGGGACCTGCCCTTCGTCCACCGCTTCTTCGTGCCCGACGAACCGTCGAATGAGACGATCGTGCTGCTGCACGGCAGCGGCGGCAACGAGGCGGATCTGATGCCGCTCGCTCACCGCATTGCACCGCAGGCTATGCTTCTCGGCGTGCGGGGCCGGGCAGCGGAGGAGGGGGTGCCCCGCTGGTTCCGGCGGTTCTCCTCCACAAGTTTCGACCAGGAGGACATCCGCGCCGAAGCGGAGGCCTTCGCTGCCTTCGTCGAGGGTGCCGTGTCCGGCTATCGCCTCGACGCGGAGCGCCTGTTCTTTCTCGGCCTCTCCAACGGCGCCAATTTCCTCGCCGCGCTGATGGCGCTCCATCCGGGCCTTGTCCGCCGGGCGATCCTGCTGCGGCCGATGCTGGTGCTGGACGATGCGCCGCGTACCGATCTTGCGGGCTCGTCGGTGCTGATGGTGAGCGGACGCCAGGATCTGGCGGCCCCCTCCGCGCGCCGGCTGGAGGCCTGGCTGAAGGAAAGTCACGCCCGACTGGAGAGCCATTTCATCGATACGGGACATGGTCTCTCGGATGAGGACGGTCCGCTGGCGCAGGCCTGGCTGCAGGGCGCCGGCAGGCGCTGACAGTATCGATGGCTGTTGACTCCATTATCTGAGAAATGCATTCTCGGATAATGGATGAACCGGAAGCTGTTTTTGAGAAATCCGTGGGTGAACGGCTGCAGGCGCTGCGCCATGCGCAGGGCCTGACGCTGGACGAACTGGCCGCGCGCTCCGGCGTCAGCCGGGCGATGATCTCGCGGGTGGAGCGGGCCGAGGCGAGCCCGACGGCGGCACTCCTGGCGCGGCTCTGCGAGGCGCTCGGCCTGTCGCTCTCGGCCTTCTTCGCCGACGAGGCGCAGCCGGCCTCGCCGCTCAGCCGCCACGGGGAGCAGCGGCTGTGGCGCGATCCGCACAGCGGCTACCTGCGCCGCTCCGTGTCGCCGCCCGGCATGCCGAGCCGGGTCGACCTCGTCGAGGTGGAATTTCCGCCCGGCGCCCGCGTCGCCTTCCCGCCGCGTGCCGAAAGCCGGGTGATGACCCAGCATATCTGGCTGCTCGAGGGCGAACTGCAGATGACGATCGGCGGAACGGTGCATCGACTTGCTCCCGGCGATTGCCTGTTCATGGACCTCGGCGACGCCTTCGAATTCCACAATCCGGGCGAAAGGCCCGCCCGCTACGCCGTGATCCTCGACCGCGGCCGCTGACGTCGACAAGGAGACAGACACCCGTGACCACCACCATCCGAATTGCCGACGCGCAAGCTGCCCGGGCCGCCATTCCGGACCTCTGCGAGATTCTCTCCGATTGCATCAATGGCGGCGCCTCGCTGGGCTTCATGCTGCCCTTCGAGCCGAAGGACGCTGCCGGCTACTGGCAGGACATCGCCGCACAGGTTGCGGCAGGCGGCATCATCCTCTGCCTCGCCGAGCGGGAGGGACAGGTGGTCGGCACGGTGCAGGTCGGCCTTGCCTCCAAGCCGAACCAGCCGCACCGGGGCGACCTGATGAAGCTGCTCGTGCATCGTTCAGCCCGCGGTCTCGGCCTGTCGCGCAGGCTCATGGAAGAGGTAGAGGCGGAAGCGGTGCGGCGGGGCCGCTCGCTGCTGGTGCTGGATACGGCAACCGGCAGCGAGGCGGAGGCGATCTACCCGCGCTTCGGCTGGGAGCGGGTGGGCGTCATCCCCGACTATGCGCTGTGGCCGCAGGGCGGCTTCTGCGCCACCACGCTCTTCTACAAGCGGATCGGCTGAGTCCAAGTCCAGACCTCGGTTCGAATAGCTCAGTCGGGTTTAAGCGTGCGCTTGAAGGCATCGATGATGAGCCGGCTAAGTTCTGCGTGAATGTCTGCCCGCGGCCGCGTCGTTTCTCCGCAGATGGGATCGTGTTCTCCGATCGATTGGAGGAATTCGGCGGCACCTTTCCTGCAAACCGGCAGGAAGCTGAAATGGTCAGCTCCATCCACCTGCGCATAACGTGCGCCGGTGATCTGCCGCGCCAGGTTTTCCGCAGCCACGGCAACCGGGATTTCTCCGGAACTGCCAAGGTTGATGAGGACGACCGGGAGGTCAATCGCCCGTAAGCTCTCCGGCTGGAAGGTCGTGGCAAGGCCAGGATCGACTGCCACGGCGGCGGTGATGCGCGGATCACGCCCCGACTGCTCGAAGCGACCCCGGTCAACACTGGAAAGGTCGAAGGGCTCCACGTCGACTCGTTCGCCACCAGCATAGCCCTGGCCGCCGCGGAACCACTGGCAGTCCATCATCGCCGGGTTCTCTTGGCAGTAGCGGATATAGGCGGAAAGATCGCCGCGGGCGCCGGCGAGTTCCATCGCAGTCGTGCCGCCAAGCGAGAAGCCGAGAATGCCGATGTGATCCGGATCGATCGCGGAGCGCCATTTCGGGTCCTGCACAAGGGCGGTGATGACAGTGGAGATATCCGCCGTACGCTCCCATATCTTTGGTGTTGACGCCGGGGTGGAGTCACCACTCGTGGTTCCGGGATGGTTGGGGGCGGCGACGACGAAGCCGGCTTGGGCCAGTTCCGCCGCAATCCAGCCCATGCCCTCGGCCCGCGATCCAGAACCGTGGGAGAGAAGAATGAGCGGAAAACGACCTTGGCTGATTTCGGCGTTGCTGCGGGTGGGAGCGCTTGCGAAGATCCGATCGTCCGCGACCACGTCGTCCGCTCCGCCGGAGGCAGAAGGATACCAGACCGTCACGGCAAGCGAACGTGGATAGTCTTGCGTCACGACGCTGATCTTGCGGAGGCCGGCAGGACTGTCGGCGAGAGCCTGATCGGCGGCGGTGCAAAAGGCGAGTGTGAAGAGAAGACTGGTTAGTCGCATTGGAGAGCCTCGTTCGGTTGGAGAACGAGGCAAGGCTTGCCTTAGGCGACCGGATGCAATCGACCTCAAACGCGATCGAGGTCGATCTTTTGGCTTGCTGTTTGCGTTGCCCGACCGTGCAGCGTCCTTCAGTCCCGGGTGACGCCCCGTCGTTCGGTCAGTGAGTAGGCCAGAGCGATGACCGGCAGGGCCAGGCCGATCATCGAGGCGAGCATCCAGCCGCCTTCCGCATAGGCCCAGGCGCCCACCGCCGAGCCGACGGCGCCGCCGCAGAAGAAGGTGGCCATGAAGAGGCCGTTGAGGCGGCTGCGCAGGTCGGCACCCAGGCCGTAGATCGCCCGCTGGCCGATCACCAGCGTCATCGTCACGCCGAAGTCGAGCAGGATGGCTGCAACTGTCAGGAGCGCCAGCGCCACCGTCGACCCGTCCGGGGCGATATGGGTGATCAGCAGGGCAATGGCGACCGAGGCGATGCCGAACATCGTTGCCGGCCGGCCGAGGTCGCGGTCGGCGAGCCGTCCGGCGATCGGCGAGGCAATGGCACCGGCAACGCCCGCAAGCGCAAAGAGCGCGATCCCGGCCTGGGTCAGCTGGAAGGCAGGACCGGCCAGGAGCAGCGGCGTCACCGTCCAGAACAGGCTGAAGGCCGCGAACTGGCAGGCCTGATAGAAGGCGCGGCGGCGCAGCACTGGCTGCGTGGCATAGAGCTGCCCCATGGAGGCGATCAGGCCGAAGTAGGAGAGCCGGGTCTGCGGCATCCGCTTAGGCAGGCGTGCAGCCAGCACGAAGCCGAGCAGGACCATCACGCCCGCCGACAGGAAAAAGACGAGGTTCCACGACGAGAAGCGGGCGATGAAGCTGGCGACCGGTCGCGCCATCATGATGCCGACCATCAGCCCGCTCATGACATTGCCGACCACCTGGCCGCGCTGTGCATCCGGTGCGAGGCTCGCTGCAAACGGCACGATCATCTGCACGGCCGTGGAGGCAAGGCCGATCGCCAGCGAGGCGGCGAGAAACGGCAGGGCGGCGGTTGAGAGGCCGGCGGCGAGGAGGGCGATAATAGTGGCGCCGATCATCATCAGGATCAGCCGACGGTTTTCCACCAGGTCTCCGAGCGGCACGATCAGCAGCAAGCCGATGCCGTAGCCGATCTGCGTCAGCGTCACGATCAGCCCGGTCAGATGAGCGGGCAGACCAATGGCGGCGGCAATCGGCCCCGCGAGCGGCTGCGCGTAATAGAGGTTGGCGACGATGAGGCCGCAGGCGGCCGCCATCACGAAGGTCATGGTGCCCGAGAGGCCCGAGGGGGCAAGCGGAGCGGCTGGAGTGGTTTGCACGGTCATCGGGTGGTTTCCCTGGGAGGATGGAATTGATGCGGCGTGGCTTCAGTCGAGGATCCGCAGGATCGCCTCGGCCGAGGCGAGCGCGGCGCCATCATGGCGTCCCGTCTTGCCGGCGATGCGGATCCCCTGCAGGTAGGAGAAGACGGCAAGCGCTGCGCCCGGTGCATCCACATGCCCGGCGATCGATCCGTCCGCCTGGCCCTCGCGGATGAAACCCTCGATCCGCTCCACGAGCCGGGCATTGTGGCCCCCGACGCGCTCGGCGACCTCCTCGTCGAAGAGGGTGAGCTCGACTGCGGCTCCGATGGCGAGGCAGCCGCGCCGCCCCGTCGCGCCGCAGGCAGCTTCGGCGTAGAAGCGCACAACGGTGGCAACGCGCGCGCGGCCGCTGGACGCCTCAGAGAGCCTGGCGTCGAGAAGTGCGGCGCGCACCGCCTTGTAGCGGTCGAAGGCCGCGAGGAAGACGGCACGCTTGTCCTTGAAGGCCTTGTAGATGCTGCCTGCCGTCAGCCCCATGGCATTCTTCAGTTCGGAAATCGACGTTCCGTGATAGCCGCGTTCCGAAAACACCAGGATGGCGGCATCGAGTGCCTCATCGAGATCGAACTCGCGCGGTCGTCCGGGGGCGCGGGAAGGCGGCGTGGAAAGGGTGTCGGCGATCATCGGGCACGGACCGTATTTGGAAACGATCGTTCCCAAATAGTCCAGGAATTGGCCACCGTCAACTCCTGCGATTTCCGGGAGGCATGGTGCGGCCACCCGGATTATTCGCGGAAGCGACGGAACGCACCGCCGCGAACGCGGTTAGCCTATTGTCCCAACCAGAAAGACGGAGGCAGACCATGACGAAGAGCGATGTGAAGGAAGCCGTGAAGCGCGCGGAGAAGCAGGTGGAGAACACCAGCGCCGGCGGCCATCTCGGCGGCACGCATTTCGGCCAGGCGCCGGATGGAAAGACGTCTTCCACGAATACGAACGTTGGCAGCAACCGCCCCAACACCGGCGCCTGACCCATCAGGCATGAGAATCAGGAAAGGCCCCGCTGCGTGCGGGGTCTTTTTGTCGCTCCGGCGTTTGCGCTGGATCAATCCGGGCGCAGCCAGCGGGGACTAGCGAGTGGGGCATCGTCGCCCCCAGGGGATGGAGTGGTTCGGTGTTCAGATTGATGGTCCAGGCCATACTGTCGACTGCGGGCCTAGGAACGGCGTCCATGGCAGCGAGCCAGGACGCGGCGCTTCCTGCTCCCGTGCTGGCCGGAGCGCTGGTCGCCATGGCTGCGGCAGCCGTGTTCATCTGGTTCGGGCCGCATCTGTGGCGGCGGCTGAGACGGACCTATCCGAGAAAAGCGCCAGCCGTCAGCGCAGGGCAGCGTTAGGCACGGCCACCGCAGGTGTCGACAGATCTTCCGCCAGGTAGATGCGTGCAGAGGACGACCCGTCGTCCATCGTTGCGGCGAGGAAGCCACCACCGGCAAGTGCAGCAAGCATGAACAACACTGTTGTGCCCAGGCCGCCTTTGGCCTGGCGCGAGGTATGGTGGTACGCCATGGAAATTTCTCCGATCTGATATCGCGTCAACGGATGATGGCGCTTTGCAGTTCCCTCGGTTCTTCCTGAAAAGGAGATGGCGCTAATAAAAGAAGCCCCGTCATGCGGGGCTTCTGGAGTGCTTGGCTGCTGGTCGGTCTAGAGCGCGCCGGCCCGCTGCTGGATCATCATGAAGGTGTCGTAGCTGTATTCGGCCACCTGCGCCCAGAGATAGGCATCCTTCTTGAACGCCAGCTGGCTGTCGTAGAGCGTCTTGAACGACGGGCTCTTCTCCGACAGTTCTGCATAGGTTTCCATGGCTGCCTTGTAGCAGGCTTCCATGATTTCCTGGCTGAACGGCTTCAGGATGGCGCCATCGGCCACCAACTGCTTCAGGGCCACCGCGTTGCGCGCGTCATAGTTGGCCAGCATGTTGTTGTTGGCGGACGCGCAGGCATTGGCGAGGATCTGCTGATAGCTCTTCGGCAGTGCGTTGAACTTCTCCAGGTTGAAGAAGGCGTGCATGGCCGGGCCGCCTTCCCACCATGCGGGGTAGTAATAGTACTTGGCGACCTTCTGGAAGCCGAGCTTCTGGTCGTCATAGGGACCGACGAACTCGGTGGCGTCGATCGTACCCTTTTCCAGCGCCGGATAGACATCGCCCGCGGCGATCTGCTGCGGCGTCACGCCGACCTTCTGCAGGATCTGGCCGGCCAGACCGGCAATTCGCATCTTGAGGCCCTGGAGATCCTCGAGCGTGTTGATTTCCTTGCGGAACCAGCCGCCCATCTGGGTGCCGCTGTTGCCGGCGGGCAGGGCATAGAGGCCGCGCGGCGCGAGGAACTCGTTGATCAGGTCATTGCCGCCACCGGCCGTGAACCAGGCATTGGTCATGCGGGCGTTGAGGCCAAAGGGAATGGCGGTGCCCAGCGCAAAGGCCGGATCCTGGCCGATGTAGTAGTAGGAACAGGTATGCGCCATCTCGACGGTGCCGTTGGCGACCGCATCGGCGGCCTGCAGGCCGGGCACGATCTCGCCGGCGGCAAAGATCTGGATGGTGAACTGGCCGTCCGTGGCGTTCTTGACGCTGTCGGCGATCTCGTTGGCGGCGCCGAAGATGATGTCGAGGTTCTTGGGAAACGAGGAGGTGAGGCGCCAGGTGATCGCCGGGCGATCCTGCGCCAGCGCAGGGGCTGCAAGCGGCAGCACGGCGGCTGCTCCGGCGCCGGCCGTGGCGGCCTGCCGTAGGAAGTTTCGACGGTTCATGGGGTCCTCCTCGGATGGGTTGTGCGGTTCTCGCTGACGGTATTACGGACTTGGCACGCGATGCGGCAAGCGGAATCATCTGCCGCGCCTTCGACCAAGGGAGGCGAACTTGGGTGAAGGAGCCGACGACCGCCGGCTCCTTCCGGAATGGACTTAGAGGTTGCCGTTACGCTGCTGGATCATCATGAAGGTGTCGTAGCTGTATTCGGCGATCTGCGACCAGAGATAGGCATCCTTCTTGAAGGCCTGCTGGCTGTCGTAGATCTTCTTGAAGGCCGGGTTCGTGGCCGAGATTTCGGTGTAGGTCTCGAGCGCGGCCTTGTAGCAGATGTCGAGAATCTCCTGGCTGAAGGGGCGCAGGATGGCGCCTTCGGCAACGAGTTCGCGCAGGGCGACCGGGTTCTGGGCGTCGTAGCGTTCCAGCATGCTGGCGCTTCCGGCAGCGCAGGCGTCCTGCAGCATGCGCTTGTAGTTCTCCGGCAGGCCGTTGAACTTTTCGAGGTTGACGAAGGCGTGAACCGCCGGGCCGCCTTCCCACCAAGCCGGGTAGTAATAATACTTGGCGACCTTGTGGAAGCCGAGCTTCTGGTCGTCATAGGGACCGACGAACTCGGTGGCGTCGATGGTGCCCTTCTCGAGTGCCGCATAGACGTCGCCGCCGGCAATCTGCTGCGGCGTCACGCCGACCTTGCTCATCACCTGGCCCGTGAGGCCGGCGATGCGCATCTTCAGGCCCTTCAGGTCGTCGATCGTATTGATTTCCTTGCGGAACCAGCCACCCATCTGGGCGCCGGTGTTGCCGAGCAGGATGGAGTGGATGTTGTAGCCGGCGAGGAACTCGTTGAGCAGCTCGTTGCCGCCGGCCTGGTTGAACCAGGCATTCGTCTGGCGCGCATTGAGGCCGAAGGGAACCGAGGTGCCTAGCGCGAAGGTCGGGTCCTTGCCGACATAGTAATAGGAGCAGGTATGGGCCATCTCGACCGTGCCCGAGGAGACGGCATCGGCCGCCTGCAGCGCCGGAACGATCTCGCCGCCGGCAAAATGCTGGATCGTGAAGTTGCCGCCGGACGCTTCCCGGACATGGTCGGCGACGATCTGGCCGGCACCGAACAGGATGTCGAGGCCCTTGGTGAAGGAGGAGGTCATGCGCCAAGTGATCTTCGGGTTTTCCTGCGCGATGGCGGGCGCTGCAAGGGTCGCCGCGGCCGCGACGCCGACGCCGGCAGTGCCGGCCTGACGGATAAATGTTCTGCGGTTCATGGAAGGCATGCCTTTCTGAATGGATGCACGGCTCTCGCCGTCACTGCGGCCTTCTAATTCGATCATTTCAGGAACAGCAAGGGAAAAATGACTTTGATTGCGTCGCGGATCGCTTCCGCTTTCGCTTTGTTTCACGCGCCGACACGGGTCTCGCCCCTGCAACCTGGCCCCGTCGAGGCCCTTGAAGTTCCGGCGCAAACAGATAGATTAGAATAATTCTAAGCTCTGGAGCATCCGATGATTGCCGCTCTTTTTCCCTCCCGTCGCCGCCGCCCGTTCGATACCCTCAGCGAGGAAGAGATCCTTGCGCTCGCCATCGGAGCCGAGGAGGAGGACGCCCGCATCTATCAGGCCTATGCCGAAAATCTCCGAGAACAATATCCGGGCTCTGCGAAGGTCTTCGAGGACATGGCGGAGGTGGAGCAGACCCACAAGAACATGCTGATCGAGATGTTCCGAACCCGCTTCGGCGAGCGCATCCCGCTGATCCGGCGCGAGCATGTGGACGGCTTCTACGTCCGCCAGCCCGACTGGCTGGTGAAGAACCTGCCGCTCGACAAGATCCGGGCGCAGACCGAGGCGATGGAAGATCAGGCCCATCGCTTCTATACGCTCGCCGCCAGTCGCGTCGGCGATGCTTCGACCCGGCGATTGCTCGGGGACCTGGCGCTCGCCGAACAGGGTCACGGAGAGATCGCCCGTGCGCTGGGGGAAAAGCATGTCGGCGAGGAGGGCAGGGCGGAAGAGGACGAGACCGCACACCGCCAGTTCGTTCTGACCTATGTACAGCCGGGGCTGGCCGGGCTCATGGACGGCTCCGTCTCGACGCTCGCCCCGATCTTCGCCGCGGCCTTTGCCACGCAGGATACCTGGTCCACCTTCCTGATCGGCCTGTCGGCCTCCGTCGGTGCGGGTATTTCCATGGGGTTCACGGAGGCTGCCCACGACGACGGCAAGCTCTCCGGTCGCGGCTCGCCGCTGAAGCGCGGCCTCGCCTCCGGCATCATGACGACCGTCGGCGGCCTGGGGCACGCGCTGCCCTACCTCATTCCGCACTTCTGGACGGCGACGCTTCTCGCCGGCCTGGTCGTCTTCGTCGAACTCTGGGCGATCGCCTTCATCCAGAACCGCTACATGGAGACGCCCTTCCTGCGTGCGGTGATGCAGGTGGTGTTCGGCGGCTCTCTGGTGCTGGCGGCCGGCATCATCATCGGCCACGGATGAGGCCGGGTGCCGTGTAAAAAAAAGGCGGGCAATGCCCGCCTTTCGGATTCTCGACCTCTGCGGCTCAGCTCAGCGCAGCGCGCCGACGACCACGTCGCGGCCGTTCTCGATGCTGACCCAGCGGCCGGTGTTGAAGGAGGCCTGGCGCTTCAGGAAGGTGTAGGAGGTCTGGTACCAGGGCTTCACCTCGTTATCGAGGTTGTCGAGGACGAAGTCGCCCTGTTCGGTGCGGACCGTCAGGACGGCATGTCCCTCGCCGTCCGGCTTGCGCACCACGGTGATCAGCAGATCGGCCAGCGAGAAGCCCTTGGCGGCAAGCTCGCGGCGCTTCAGGAGAGCGAAGTCCTCGCAGTCACCGACATCCTTGGGATAGGCCCAGACCTCTTCCCGCCCATAGATGTCCTTGTCGGTCATCGCATGGATCCTGCCGTTCACGGAGGAATTGATCTTCTTCAGGAGAGCCCAGCCATGCGGCGTCAGCTTCGGTGCCGGCCTAGAGGCAAGGCGTTGGTTGCACTCCGCCGGAAAGGCGCGGCAGAACTCGTAGTGCCCGATCGGCTGAGACGTCACCGACCCGGTGACCATACTGGTCAACGCTTGAGGCGCCGGGATTGCCGCGGTGGTAGGCGCAAGTATAGCTAGCAGGAACACGGCTAAGTGCCGAGCCTTCAAGGTGTATTGCATGGACCCGTCCCTTCAAGTCTTAACAAAACGTTAAGGTGCTTGGGGCGGGACTGTCAATCGATCAACTTTTAGCGACCTGCTTCAACTTTGAATATGGTTAAAGGTGGTGCATTTTAGCCTCAGCTTATTTTTTAGTCATGATTGACGAGGGATCCAACCGCGGCGAGCATCCTGTCGATATCCTGGGGTCTCGAAAGCCGGTGGTCGCCATCGCGGATCAGCGTCACCACGACATCCTCGGCCGGCAGGAATTCGACCAGCTTCAGCGCATGCCGGTAGGGGACATCGGCGTCCTGCATGCCCTGGAGGATATGGACCGGGCATCCGGTTTCGATGATGCCGGTGAGGACCTGGTTTCTCCGCCCGTCTTCGAGAAGGTCCCGGGTAAAGATATTCGGCTCGGGGCTGTATTCGGACAGCTCTTCGAAATGCCCCTGTTCGACAAGCGCCCGGCGTTGCGCGTCGGTCAGATGCGGCTCGATGAGCTCGGACGTGAAGTCCGGCGCCGGCGCGATCAGCACGAGGCCGGCGAGATGCGGACCTGTGGCTCGCTGCCGAAGCACCTGGGCAAGGCGGAGCGCGATCCATCCGCCCATCGAAGATCCCACGAGAACGATGCGCTCCGGCTTCAGATGGTCGAGAACCGCGATGGTCTCCTCCAGCCACCGCGAGATCGTGCCCTGGCGGAAGTCGCCGCCGGAAGCGCCGTGTCCGGAATAGTCGAAGCGGATGGCGCCGAGCCCCTGGCGTGCCGCAAAGGCATCCATCTCGGCCGCCTTCGTGCCGGTCATGTCTGACCGGTAGCCGCCGAGCCACACGAGGACGGGTGCAGAGGTCCCGGCCGACGGTGGCCGGTAGAGGATGGCGATCGTCCGCTCATCCCCGGCGCCGCCGACGGTGACGCTCTTCTCTTGTGGTGGCGTGGCCGCGGACAGATCCGTCATGGTATGCTCCTTTGCTGAAGCCGGGCTTATAAAACAGATTCTTATCCCGCGGCAGCAGGTGATTTTTCTGCGGGACTGTGCTATTGACAACGCCGTCGTGATTACGACATTGCCGATGCCCGCTGAAACGCCGGGCATTTGGCCGAAATTTACGGAAACAGCCTAGGAGAATACGACCATTCGCAGACCGTTCAAAGCCGATGCCCCCGTCAAGGATGGGCCGCGCTCAAACCGGGATATCCGGATTCCGAAGGTTCAGCTGATCGACGCCGAGGGCAATAACCTCGGACCGGTCGCGACAGAAGAAGCTTTGAGGATGGCCGAGGAGGCCGGACTGGATCTCGTTGAGATCTCCCCCAACTCGGAGCCGCCGGTATGCAAGATCCTTGATCTGGGCAAACTGAAGTACGCCAACCAGAAGAAGGCGGCCGAAGCGCGCAAGAAGCAGAAGATCGTCGAGATCAAAGAGATCAAGATGCGCCCGAACATCGACACCCACGACTACGAGGTGAAGATGAAAGCGATGAACCGTTTCTTTGACGAAGGCGACAAGGTCCGTGTCACGCTGCGCTTCCGCGGTCGCGAAATGGCCCACCAGGAGCTCGGCATGAAGCTCCTGCAGCAGGTCAAGGAAGACACCAACGAGATCGCCAAGGTGGAAGCTGAGCCCAAGCTCGAAGGCCGTCAGATGATGATGGTGCTGGCGCCGCGGTAAAAACCGCCGCCTGAGGTCTTCTCGAAGCCGTCCGCAGGGGCGGCTTTGACGTTTCTGGCCGACGCCTTTTTGCCAGGCTGACAGGATGCTGACAGGAACGCTCAGCGGTCTGTCAGCGGCACTTTGGCATTCTGCCCTCTGCACAACAGAGCAGAAGGCGAAGATCATGAAAACCAACCTTTCACGCAGACTCCTGGCGTCCGTGGGTGCGCTCGCGGTCACACTCTCTCTCCCAGCTATCCAGTCGCTCGACCCGGACCACTTCTCGGCTTCCGCATTTGCCCGGGATGGCAGTGACGATGGCGGCGGTTCGGACAGCCGCGGGGACGACGGCAGCGGCTCCGGTCGCGGCGACGACAATGACGATGATGGCGGCCGAGGCGACGACAACAGTGGTCGAGGCGGTCACGACGACAGCGACGACGATGACGATGACGACCATGGCGGTCGAGGCGGCCACGACGACGATGACGACGATGGCCGGGATGATCGCGGTCGTGGTCGGGATGATGACGATGACGACGACTCCGGCGATCGCCATGGCGGCCGTGGCGATGACAATCGCCCCGAAGTGACCCTCTCGGTGTCCGAAGAGAGCCTGAGCGGACTGCTCGACGGCTCGCTGGCCGCCGTGGACCAGCTGGGCCGGCGCCTCGAGGTGGAAATCGAGCTCGAGCATGGAACTCGCACGGTGGTGGCGCATCCGCACCGCGGCGATTTCGCCCGCAACCCCGGTGGGATTACCGCAGTCAACATCGTCTCTGCCGCCGCGCGGTAGCGGACGGGGTGGCACTTCACCCAGCTCATGGGGGCAAGACCTATGTTGAGGTCTTGCCCTTTGACTCTTCGCGGGGAAGGTTTTGATGTAAGTTCCCGATTGCGGACGAATGGATGGATCTGGAAGTGCAATGAACACTGGCCGTCGTTCCCTGATGACGATCCTGATGCTTGCGGTGGCCTTTGCTGCAGCCGGCCCGATCGTTCACCGTGCCGATGCCAAGGATGGTGGCAGTGACGACGGCGGAGAAAGCGATTCCTCCGGCAGCGGCTCGTCCGGCTCCAGCTCCGGCAGCGGGAGCGACAGTTCCGGTTCGGGTTCCGGCGGCGATCATGACGATGACGGTGACAGCGACAACAGCGGCCGTGGGAATGATCACGACGATGACGACGACGATGATGATGACAATGATGACGACGGCCGCGATGACGATGATGATGATGGCCACGGGCGAAACGGCCGGGATGCAGACTATGACCGGGCACGCGATGCGGTCCGTGACGGCGAAATCCTTCCGCTGAGGACAGTCCTCGAGCGTATCGATGCACAGCGCTACGGGCGGGTAATCGACGTGACGCTGAAACGGTCCCTGTCCAGCGACGTATATCAGGTGAAAGTTCGCGACACGGCGGGAGCGATCAGGACGCTGCGGGTGAATGCCCGCAATGGCGCTTTGCTGGGAGGCTGAGGACGATGCGCATCCTGCTGGCGGAGGACGACCCCAATATCTCCGGTCATGTGGTCGAAAAACTCACGCGCGAAGGCTACCGGGTCGACGTCTTACCGAGCGGGCCGGACGTGTGGGAGGAGGGGGAAAGCGGCGATTATTCCGCCATTATCCTGGATCTCGGATTGCCGGGCATGGACGGGCTCTCCATCCTGAAGCGATGGCGTGGGGCAGGCATCAATACGCCAGTTCTCGTGCTCACCGCGCGGGGCTCCTGGATGGAGCGTGTCGACGGCTTCGATGCCGGCGCCGATGACTATCTCCCGAAGCCCTTTCGGACCGAGGAATTGCTGGCCCGGCTGCGAGCGCTTCTGCGTCGCGCCGGCGCGGCGACGGCCCGCGTCACCTCCACCGAGCGGTTCACGCTCGACGAAGGCGCCCGGCGGGTGACATTCGACGGGCGCGAACTCGACCTCAGCCCGCTCGAATACCGGATGATCGCCCTTTTCATGGGCAGGCCGGGTGAGGTCTTCAGTCCCGCGGAGCTCGCCAGCCAGGTTCAGGGTCGCGACGATGATGCGGCCAAGAATGCCGTGGAGGCCATGGTCGCGCGCTTGCGAAAGAAGACGGATGCCGACGCCATCGAGACCCGTCGGGGTTTCGGCTATGTCCTTCCGGAGCGACGGATGTGATCCATTCGCTGCACTTTCGCCTGGCGGCCGGAGCGCTTGTCGCGATCGCACTCTCGCTGACGCTTGTCTGGGCGGTGCTCAGCCATCTGTTCACGGATTATCTGGCCGCCCAGTATTCCGGCGAGATGACCTCGGTCATGGATTCCCTGGCGGCGCAGCTCACCGTGGAGAATGGCGTCCTCCGCCTGCGGAACGAGCCCGCCGACGCGCGGTTCCAGATCCCCGCCGGCAGCCGCTACTGGCAGATTTCGCGGGATGGCGATGTGGCTCCCCTGCGGTCCCGGTCCCTGTGGGACACGGAATTCGCTGCGGCCGATTTGTCCAGCGACCAGTATTACGGGTTCCGGGAAACCCTTGGGCCGGACGGTTCGCCGGTCCTCGTCTCGATGAAGACGATGACCCTGGGCGACGACCCCGCCGCGACGGACTTCGTCGTCTACGCCGGCTTTTCCAGGAGCGAGATGGAGACGGCTCTCGAGAGCTATCACAATCCGCTGCGTCTGATGCTTCTCTCCACGGGTGGCGTACTCGTCCTTGCGGCATTCCTGCAGGGCTGGATCGGGTTGAGGCCGCTGGTGCGGTTGAGGGATCGCGTGGCCGACGTGCGTGCCGGACGGGCGGCACATATCGGCACCGAAGGACCGAGCGAGGTCAAGCCGCTGGTCCGGGAGATCAACCTTCTCCTGAACGAGCGGGAGACGGCGATTTCGCGTGCGCGTGCGCGTGCGAGCGACCTCGCCCACGGCCTGAAGACGCCGCTGACCGTGCTGTCGCATCTGGTCGAAGCGCTGCCCGAGGAAGGCCGCAGCACGGCCCTGCAGCAGATCGAGCTTGTCCGGCAGCGTGCCGACCGCCAGTTGCAGGCGGCTCGAATGGGCGTGGAGCAGATGGCCACGACCTCGCTGCTCGGCATCTGCGGAAAGCTCGTCAGCGTGCTGACCCCGTTCACGCAGGAGAAGGGGGTGGACTGGCATCTGGCGATCGATCCGTCGCTGACGGTCCAGGCGGATCCGGCCGACATTGCGGAAGCCCTGGGAAATGTGCTGGACAACGCGGTCCGCTTTGCCAGAAAGCGCATAGAGGTTTCGGCGGATCGCACGCTGGACAACGTCGTGCTGATCGTCAGCGACGACGGACCGGGCGCGGCGCCTGAGTGCTACGATATGATGTTGAAGCGTGGGGTCAGGATCAGCGAGGCAACGGCGGGCTCCGGCCTGGGGCTTGCCATCTCCGGAGACATCCTGAAGGCCTATGGCGGCGGGCTTGATCTCTCCGCTTCGCGATGGGGTGGGCTCCAGGTGAAGCTGTGGCTTCCGGCGACGGCTGCGCGCGCATCGGCGATCACGTAGCAGATATGCGCACCACCCGTTGCGCTTTTCTCCGACTGCGGTTATAAGCGCGCGTCCGAACGGTCCGGCAGGGCATGCCGAGGCCGTTCTAAATGCTGGAAACAGGCGTCGTCTGCCAGTTTCTCTGAAGAAGAATGGAGTAGCAAAATGCCCAAGATGAAGACGAAGTCCTCCGCCAAGAAGCGGTTCAAGATCACGGCGACCGGCAAGGTCGTCGCAGCAGCCGCCGGCAAGCGCCACGGCATGATCAAGCGGTCCAACAAGTTCATCCGCGATGCACGCGGCACGATGGTCCTCGCCGAACCAGACGGCAAGAAGGTCATCAAGAACTACCTGCCGAACGGTCTCTGAGACTCTTCGCTTTTTGGATCATTTAAGGAGATCATGACATGGCACGCGTAAAACGTGGCGTAACTTCCCGCGCCAAGCACACCAAGACCCTCAAGGCAGCCAAGGGCTTCTACGGCCGCCGCAAGAACACCATCCGCGCCGCAAAGGCCGCGGTGGATCGTTCGCGCCAGTTCGCCACCCGCGACCGCAAGGTCAAGAAGCGCAACTTCCGCGCCCTGTGGATCCAGCGTATCAACGCTGCCGTCCGCGAATCCGGCCTCACCTACGGCCGCTTCATCGACGGCCTCAACAAGGCTGGCATCCAGGTCGACCGCAAGGTCCTGTCCGACATGGCCATCCATGAGCCGGCAGCCTTCGGCGCGCTGGTGGAAGCCTCCAAGAAGGCTCTCGAGTACCTCAAGGACGCCGGCACGACCAACGAGTTTGAAAGCGCGGTTAAGTAACCAGCGCTTCCCAGGCATCTTTGCTTTATTGACTTTGGGAAACCCGCGCTGGTCTCGGCTGGCGCGGGTTTTTCTTTTGCCCGTCACGGCGTGCCGCTAGGAAAAGACGTCGATCATCATACGGAAGAGACCATGTCCGATCTGGAACACCTGAAAACATCGCTTCTGGCGGAGATTTCCGCGGCCGGTGACGAGACGGCGATCGAGGCCGTGCGCGTATCCGCCCTTGGCAAGAAGGGGTCCGTATCGGAGCTCCTGAAGACGCTGGGAAGCATGAGTGCCGAGGAGCGCCAGAGCCGCGGCGCCGCCATCAACGCGCTGAAGACCGAGATCACCGAGGCGATCAACGCGCGCAAGACGGTGCTGAAGGATGCGGCGATCGAGGCGCGGCTGAAGGCAGAAACAGTGGATGTCTCGCTGCCGGTGCGTTCCTCGCCCGCCGAGCGCGGCCGCATCCATCCGATCAGCCAGATCGTCGACGAGATCACCGCCGTCTTCGCCGACATGGGCTTCTCGATCGCCGAAGGGCCCGATATCGAGACCGACTACTACAACTTCACGGCGCTGAACTTCCCGGAAGGCCATCCGGCCCGCGAGATGCACGACACATTCTTCTTCCAGCCCGACGAGAACGGCGAGCGCAAGGTTCTGCGCACCCACACCTCGCCGGTGCAGGTGCGCACCATGGAAGCCCAGAAGCCGCCCATCCGCATCGTTATCCCCGGCAAGACCTACCGGCAGGACTCCGACGCCACCCACTCGCCGATGTTTCATCAGGTCGAAGGGCTGGTCGTCGACAAAAAGAGCCATGTCGGCCACATGCGCTGGATCCTCGAGGAGTTCTGCAAGACCTTCTTCGAGGTCGACAGCGTGACGATGCGCTTCCGCCCGTCCTTCTTCCCCTTCACCGAACCCTCGTTCGAGGTCGACATCCAGTGCGACCGCTCGGGGCCGATCGTGAAGTTCGGCGAAGGCTCCGACTGGATGGAAATCCTCGGCTGCGGCATGGTCCACCCGAACGTGCTGCGCGCCGGCGGGCTCGATCCCGATGAATACCAGGGCTTTGCCTGGGGCATGGGCCTCGACCGCATCGCCATGCTGAAATACGGCATGCCGGACCTGCGCGACTTCTTCAACGCCGACGTCCGCTGGATGAATCATTATGGCTTCCGCCCGCTCGACATGCCGACGCTGTTCGGCGGCCTGAGCGCTTAAAGGGGAGATGACGAGATGAAATTCACACTCTCCTGGCTGAAGGATCACCTCGACACGGACGCCACGCTCGACGAGATCTGCACGCGCCTGACTTCGATCGGGCTCGAGGTCGAGGACGTCGACGACAAGGCGGCCTACAAGCCCTTCGTCATCGCCAGGGTGGTTTCGGCGGAGCCGCACCCGCAGGCGGACCGCCTGAAGGTGCTGATGGTCGATACGGGTGACGGCAAGCCGGTGCAGGTGGTCTGCGGTGCGCCGAATGCCCGCGCCGGCCTCGTCGGCGCGCTGGCCCGGCCGGGCACCTATGTGCCGGGCATCGACGTGACACTTGCCGTCGGCAACATCCGCGGCGTCGAAAGCCACGGCATGATGTGCTCCGAGAAGGAGCTCGACATGTCCGACAATCATGACGGCATCATCGACCTGCCCGAGGATGCGCCGGTCGGCACGGCGTTTGCGACCTATGCCGGCCTCGACGATCCGGTCATCGAGATCAACCTCACGCCGAACCGGCCGGACTGCACCTCGATCTACGGCATCGCCCGCGATCTCGCGGCCTCCGGCCTCGGCACGCTGAAGCAGCATGCCGAGCCGTCGTTCCCCGTCGAGGGCGAGACACCGATCGGCATCAAGATCATTCTCGACGACGAGCGGCTCTGCCCGGGCTTTGGTCTGCGCCTCGTGCGCGGCGTCCGGAACGGGCCGAGCCCGGCCTGGATGCAGGCGCGGCTGAAGGCGATCGGCCTTCGCCCGATCAACGCGCTGGTCGACATCACCAACTACATGACCTTCGACCAGGGCCGGCCGATGCACGTCTTCGACGCAGCCAAGGTCAAGGGCGACCTGACCGTGCGCCGGGCGCTCGCTGGCGAGACGGTTCTGGCGCTCGATCAGCGTGAATACAAGCTGACCCCGAACAACGTCGTCATCGTCGACGACAACGGCGTGGAATCCATCGGCGGCGTCATGGGCGGCGAGCATTCCGGCTGCGACGAGAACACCACCGACGTGCTGATCGAATCGGCGCTCTGGGACCCCATCAACATCGCCAAGACCGGCCGCTCTCTCGGCATCATCACCGACGCCCGCTACCGCTTCGAACGCGGCGTCGATCCGCAGTACATGGTGCCGGGCCTGGAGCGCACCACGGAACTGGTGCTTGAGCTGTGCGGCGGTACGGCTGCCGAGGCGAAGATCGTCGGCTACAAGGGCCACACGCCAAAGGCGGTCGATTTCCCGACCGCCGAGGTCAGGCGCCTGACCGGCCTCGACGTCTCGGCCGAGGAAAGCCGCGAGATCCTCGTGCGCCTCGGCTTCGGGGTCGCCGGCGAAGGCAGCCGCTTCTCCGTCACGGTGCCGTCCTGGCGCCCGGACATCGACGGCAAGGCCGATCTCGTCGAAGAAGTGATGCGCATCCACGGCGTCGACCAGATCCTGCCTGAGCCGATCGAGAACCTCGGCGCCGTCAACACCCGCATCCTGACCACGCTGCAGATCCGCACCCGCACCGCCAAGCGCGCACTGGCTGCCCGCGGCATGCTGGAGGCGGTCACCTGGTCCTTCATCCCGGAAGATCAGGCGAAGCTCTTCGGCGGTGGCGCCCCATCGCTGAAGCTCGCCAATCCGATTGCGGCGGACATGTCCGACATGCGGCCGTCGCTGCTGCCGGGCCTGCTGACGGCCGCCCAGCGCAACGCCGACAAGGGGTTCGGCGACGTGGCGATCTTCGAGGTCTCCGGCACCTATGAGAACGACAGGCCGGAAGGCCAACGGCGTGTCGCCGGCGGCGTGCGCCGCGGCACGGCCTCCATCAACGGCGCCGGACGCCTCTGGTCCAACGGCACCCGGGGCGGCGGCAAGCCGGTCGATGTCTTCGACGCCAAGGCCGATGCGCTGGCCGTGCTCGAGGCCTGCGGACTGCCGATGGGCAATGTCCAGGTCGAGGCGGGTGCGCCCGGCTGGTATCATCCGGGCCGCTCCGGCACGATCAAGATGGGGCCTAAGGTGGTGCTCGGCTATTTCGGCGAGTTCCATCCGAAGACTCTGGGTGCGCTCGATGTCTCCGGTGCCCTCTGCGGCTTCGAGGTCTATCTCGACGCCATGCCGGAGCCGAAGAAGAAGGCGACGCGCACCAAGCCCGGGCTCGAACTCTCGCCCTTCCAGGTGGTCAAGCGCGACTTCGCCTTCGTCGTCGACAGCCAGGTGGAAGCGGGTGCAATCATCAAGGCCGCCACCAGCGCCGACCGTAAGCTGATCGCCGGCGTCAACGTCTTCGACGTCTTCGAGGGCGCCTCGCTGGGCGAGGGCCGCAAGTCGGTCGCCATCGAGGTGTTGATCCAGCCGGTTGACAAGACCCTGACCGACGAGGACTTCGAGGCGCTGACGACCAAGATCGTCGGCAATGTCGAGAAGACCACCGGAGGCGTGCTGCGCGCCTAACCGGGGTGGTGGTATCGCCACTCCTGAGTTCTGCCGCCATAGCCATAGGCGGCGGCGCGAACATCCTCCACATGAATGTAGCTCTCCTCGTGCAGATCGCCGAGGAGGGCCGCAAAGCCATCGAAGACTTCCCGGATATAGGCTGCCTTCTCGGCTTTGGTGTTGGTCTCGTCAGTGATCTTGATATTCAGGTAGAAGCTCGATTTCCCTTGCTTCGAGAGCGGGCTCCCGCCGACCGCCCAATCGCGCGGACGGACGTATTCGATGGCAATGGCGGTAACCTCCGGCCTCTTGCCGAGGATCCGCTGTGTCCGTTCCGACAATAGGGCGGATATCGCATCGGTCATCTCGTCCGACCGTTCCCGGCTGACTTTCACACTAAGAATAGGCATCTTTCACTCCTTTGATTGCAGATGCAACTATATGACCAGTATTCAGCGGAGGTGACTGCTGATGGTCCGCGCCTCCTTCACGAAGTGGGAAAAGACCTCCTCGCCTAACTGTCCCTTCAGCCGATCGGTCACCATTCTGCTTGCCGCGTTCAACGGGTCGCGCAGTTCGACCGCTTTCTCCGTCGGATGAACCTCGCACTCCCGCCCGTCCCGCTTGGTGCCCAGGCGCCGGACAAACCCACGCGCTTCGAGCCCGTCGATTGCCCGCGTGGCGGTCGCGCGCGCAATCGCCAGTGTTTCGGCAAGTTCGCTCTGCAGCATTCCCGGTCGCTCCAGCACGGCGCGCAGGGTGAACGCCTGGGAAGGGGTAAGGTCGAAGGGTTTGAATGCCTCCGACCAGACGCGTTCCAGTTGGCGGCCAAGAGCCACGGTGTTGAAGTACAGGCATTGATCGAACATGGATCAAGTGTATCAGATTTAATTGCATATGCAATCAGACAGTGGTGATGCTCGAAAACCCCGTGCGCCTTGGCGTGAGGAAGATGGAAACGGGTGGCGGAACGCCTGGAAGCGAACTAGCCTGCAGGCTAGGATATTGGGGCGAGATAGGAGGGTTCTTGCGCACACCGCAATCGATGAAGGGGCTGGAGGAGCTCGGGCGGGTCAGGCTGTCGCAGAACTTCTTCTTTCGCGATTTCCTGTTTTCCGAGATTGCCGCCGTCTACAACATCCCCAATGTCCCGGACGATCCCGATCTGGCGATTGAGGCGGGGCGGCGGCTTTGCGGGGAATTGGTGGAGCCTTTGCAGGCAACCTTCGGCCGTCTGCATCTGCGCTCCGGGTACCGGGCGGCAGCGGTCAACGCGTTCGGAAATCGCAAGGGATTGAACTGCGCCACGAATGCCGCCTCGGCTGCCGATCATATCTGGGACATGCGCGACGCCGACGGCTGCATGGGCGCCACGGCCTGCATCGTCGTGCCGTGGCTGATCGACCGGCACAAGGAGGAGGGCGGCTGGCAGGCGATGGCCTGGTGGATCCACGACCACCTGCCCTATGCCTCGCTCTGCTTCTTCCCCAGGCTTTTGGCCTTCAACATCCAGTGGCACGAGCGGCCGGTGCGCCGGATCATGAGCTATGCGCAGCCGCGCGGCCTCCTGACCAAGCCGGGGATGGCCAACCACGAAGGCGATCATTCTCGGCTTTACGAGGGCTTCCCGATCTTGGTTGGCGGCGGCTAGGGGTGCAGGTAGTAGAGCTTGTTGACGATCATCCAGCGGCCGTCCGTCTTGAGCAGCGACAGATGATCGGAAAAGCGCATGCCGGCAAATTCGTCGACCACCTTCACGGTGGCGACATCCCCCGTCACGTCGAGCGCCTCGATCTGGATCAGGGGTTGCGTGTCCGCCGGCGCAGGGCCCTCGCCGGCGACCGCGGCGATGAATTCGTCGAGCGAAAGCCACTCGATCGCACCGTCGTAATTGCCGACGATGCAGGCTTTCGGGTGAAACGCTTTCCGCAGCGCACCCTCATGCGCAAAGGTCATGCCGTCCACGTAG